>Ga0209780_1005141_pt1 | contig 10271 bp, 9 predicted proteins | sample WorMetexBAHAMAS2_FD_187384 | JGI IMG/M metagenome (GOLD analysis project Ga0209780, IMG submission 187384) | Marine gutless worms symbiont microbial communities from Max Planck institute for Marine Microbiology, Germany - Inanidrilus exumae... | ecosystem: Host-associated > Annelida > Digestive... | reverse complement strand
GGGTGGTACAGGTAATTTTTAAACCTCCGTTTGTCTGTCTGTCTTTTACAAGATATCTCAAATACCAGTCACAAAACTTGACATAGAAATGTTCCACCATGAGTTTTGGAATGTCATTCATTCATCACAAAAAGATTGCAAGAAGAAGCCAGCACTCACAAGAGTGCAAAGGCACTCTTGTGAGTGGTGGCTTCTTCTAGTTGGAGTCACTGCTTCGAGGTCTCTTTGGTGCTTTGACTTGGGTCTCAGGAAGGACGTCGGCCAGTAAAACATTTGCTCCAATTATTCTAGCCTGGAGTACTGTAACACCAATGAAAAAGGCATGCATGTTAATTAAACAAGATGCAGTCAGACGGCATACTTTGCCCCGGTGGGTGCCACCAAATGGTAAACTCGACCCAACAATATGCCAGACATTTGACTAGTGCTGCCACCTGGTGAACTGGACGAAAGATACGCGTCGTCTTTGATTCAGGCCTCTACTCCATTATGTCAAAACGTGACATCATCCACAAAACCGGAAAAACATAATATATGTCATTGTCATCGGAGAGTACGGGTAACGGGTAACATGTACGGAAAATTTGGTGAAATTTGGACTTGTGGTTTTAGAGATGTGCAAATGAACAGACAGATGAACAAACAAACAAATACACAGATGCTGATTGCAATCCTTTGCCACAGGGTGTGAAGTGACAGAAACTGTTTGTTAACTGTGACTTGCTAAGTCCATGTAGCTAACGTGTTTTATTACTGATCCTTGTAGTAACAGACAGTGATGCTGCTGTCTAGGTACCACTTGTCAGAATGGTGGAAGTTGCCGCGATGTTGAAAGCTCACACGAGTATGACTGTCCAATCGGATTTGACAACAGCTACTGTGAAATGGCGATCAACAAGTGTGCTTCGATGCCGTATCGCAACAGTGCCATCTGCATCGACGGCCACCCGGCGGTAAGCTGCTATTACTTTCCGCCAGGCCTGCGATTACCTTCCCAGCCGCAGAGCATCACCGCCCCTTGTGATGCTGGTATAGGTCCAAGGTCAGTTTGAAGGTGGACAATGTATGAGTGAGTGTTTCACAAGCGACACAGTCGCCCAGTTCATTTCACAATCACTGCGCAAAGGACAGTACAACCCTGTAGTACCAGTCGAAGCAGTCGAGGGTACGATGACATTTTATGCATAGACATCAGTGATGTAGTCCTCGAGACCATAGTCTTGGTCTCGAGGCGCCTCAAGGACAAAGAATAAAGTCTTGGTCTTGGTCTTGAGACCCAGAGTCTTGGTCTGGCAAAGTGCAGAAGGCAGTGACAGTGACAGAGACAGTGAAATGTGCAATATGAGATTGCGTTTTAGTGTTGTTCAGCACTGTTCTTTTTGAGTTGTTTTCTGTGTCATGTGTATACTGTTGTGTTCATTTTGTGACCATTATATCGTAACCTGTGCAGTGGTCCGAGTTAAGTCTTGGTCTTGGTCTTGGCCTTGAAATAAAAAGTCTCACCTTGGTCTTGACCAAAATGTCTTGGTCTTGGTCTTGGTCTTGAAAAATATTGAGGTCTTGGTCTTGGTCTTGACAAAAAAGTCTTATTTACATCACTGATAGACATACGTACTACCACTGCCACGTTGATTGCGTTATTGTGTTCCATTGTTGAGTGCGCTGTTTTCACTGCCGTTTGTCTGTCTGTCTGTTTGTTACACTGACCAGTCAACCAATCAATCAAACCGCATCAAGACAGAGTAAACATGATTACATTGGCTAAAAATGAGATTGAAATTAGACACACAGGACGTGTCCAACATTTAGCACGCAAATATGATTGAATAGAGATATGACACGTTAGCCGGAAATGTAAGGCAGTTGATAGTGTATGTCCGTTTGTCCATCTGTCTGTTTCTACCCTGACCTTTGAACTTGTGTTTTTGTGTGTCTGGTTCATGACTAGCTGGCTTGGGATTGAAGGTCAGTGCGGTTGGTCTGACTTCGATCCTCGATCGACAGCAGTTTTTCTAGTTTAAGAAAATTATAGGTGGACTGTCGTGAAAGTAGACCATTGACCAGAGAAGAGCCGAGATGACTTTTGGAGAAGATGATTGCTTGATTGATGTGAAAAGTGGTACTGTAGTTATGTCGGGGAAAACCAGGTACGGCTCATTCGGAGAAATTCGTTCTGATGTACTTGCTGGTTGTTGACAAAGGTACACAAAGCATTCTGGTGTGGTCAGTTCCACAACGCTATTTTTAGGTCGACTCAGAATTCAGAGTCGATATAATAAAGTGGGTCTCAAATGCCTACCGTCCGTCCGCCTGTCCATCCATCCACAGAAAGTTCCTTCGATTTCAATGAAATTTGGCATGTAGGTAGACGTCGATGAGTGATGCACAATGGTATGCAGTATGACCCGATCAAAGGTCAAGGTCACGAGCCCTTGAAGGTTGCAAATCCTTCTATTTTCAAAAGCTATCTTCTCCGCCATTTACAATGGGAGCTGGCAACTGACCACAGATTCTTGAACTAGGGCACAATATCTAAATTTGATCGGGCCAGTTTTTTTAATATTTGTCCTAGTTTTTGTGTCACGTGACTTTGAACTTGGCAGAAACGTCACTTGCAAAGAGTCGACCTTCATTCCCGTACGGGGCTAATTTATTTCACTTCTGACTTTTGAACGATATATTTTTATTGCAGTTATTTGTCATGTCACTGCAGCGGAACCAGATCGATCGGATCAGCTGGATCAGTCCGGAGTGACATGGGGCATCGCAGTAAGTGTCGTCATTGTTGTGGTCCTTGTTGCCGTTCTTATCGGAGTCATCCGGAAACACGCCCACGGAACAACTTGGTTCCTGGAAAGGTTCTTGTGCCGGTCCATGCTCAAGGGCCGAGGTACTTATGAAATGCTTTACCTTTATAAATAAATATAACAATAAATAAACGTACACATTTATATCTCACTGGAAGGTCGTAACTTCAGGGACGATTATTACATTAGTCGTGGGGGTAAGGTTTTCAGGTGTGTTTGTTTGTCTGTCTGTCTGTCTCTTTTTCCGCACAATATCTCAAAAACCGATGCAGCTAGGATCAGCAAACTTAACACAGAAATGTTCGACACTAAGTCCTGAAAATCTATTTTGCAATCGGAAGGTCAAAGGTCAAGGTCACGAGTCACAAAAACATTGTCTGGTGTTTGTGTGCAGTGTTTCTTACATAGTCGAGATAATTAACAACTTTGTAGGCAATTCGTAAGAGCTAGTTCTAGTCTGATTATACCTGCTGTATTGTTCGTTGTTTACTGCATTTTCACAAAGTCTGTGCTTGAACAAAAAAAATCAGATAAGTTCAGTTCAGTTTCTAGTGTTGCATGTGGATGATAGAAACCGAGGCCCGACGGTCGGAGGAGAGTTGGTGGAGGAACGCCCTTACTCCACCACAGGGCAGCTCCAGCATTTTCAACTCGTTCGGCCCAGGCGGACTGACCCCGCTCATGTGTGCTCCAAGTTCCTTGGCTCTGGAGGCTGGTCGGATGGATGTTCTGAGCACCTGGCACAAGTCGATGACCATTGTCCAAGACTTGATAGCCCAAGGCGCCTCGACAGAAGACCGCACGGACTTCTCAGGTGCGTTTTGTGGAGCTTTTATGCTGCCGGACGTAGTCGGCAAAGACGTTATGTTTTCAGGGTTCTGTCCGCCGTGTTTGTTCATATGTTCATCCAGACGGCTTTGTGTAAGAGAAGCATTCCAAAGCCAGACCCACACGGAAAAGATGTTATAAAACGAGTCGTACTATTATCTTTTGTTTTGTTTTATGTCTCTTGTGTTGTACTGCTGTCTTGGTGACGAAATAAAGATGTCTGTTAAAGGAACTGAAGAACAGCAATTAAACAAGATATCACATTGAACTGACAAATAGGCCTTGTGGTGATTGGTTAGTTTGCACCCTGTTGTAGGCGCTGGCATAATAACTTAAATGAGCCTTTCCTATCCATTTTTGGTCATTGCTAGACAAAAAGGCAACGAGGTCGGGAGATTACTGTATCGTTGGCTTTCCTCAACTTGTAGGAACTAAATCTTTACCAAAGACTTTGTCCCTGATGTATCCATTTTTTGTGCTGAAAGGGGTCATTAATCTCCTAATGAAACAACCAACCACGATATCTCATGAACGGCTGGAGCAATGAAACTTGCAGGGGCTGTTCATCGGCCCCTACTGGTGACCCGACTAGATTCTGGAAGTCAGAGATGAGAGGTCAAGGTCACAGCAGGCAGTCGAGGTGGTGTAAGTATGTACGTAGATGCTGGGGCGTCCAAGTTTATCTTTAATTACTATGGTAATAAAATGTTCTATTCACCACCTGGGATCTTGGGTACTTGACGTCAGACAGCTGGCGTGAAGGAGTCCAGTGATAGGGTTGAAGACGAGATGGAACCAGTGGACGACAGGAAAATACCTTGTCGATTGTCCACAAAGATTCAGTCTCTTTCTGAACAGTTGGAGGAAGAGAGCTGACCAATCCAGACTCACCTGTAAACGACGACCTTCAAAACGCAGGTGCTGTACGTGGTGCTAGTCACTACTCAGAAGGCAGTACTTACAGCTTGTCAGTGGAAGGGTGGTGCTAAGTGGAAATTATGGACAAAAATTTATCTACCCACATCTGAATAGGAATAGGAATATGGGTCACCTTCAGTATTTGATTGTGTCTGCTATCAAGGCATCCACTGTTTAAACAGCTTTTTTATGTGTACCTAAACTAGCTGGTTGCCTTTTGATTGTCACTCTCCATTCTTTTGTCCACTTTGAGTGTATGTAATTTTTTCCCTGTTACTTCTTACATAGATGCACGGTGTTTTATAGTCATAATTTGTGTGTTAGCTTGTCATTATGTAGCTAATTTGAATAGCATCCTTTACTGAACTGATTTGTTTTTACCCACGTGACGCAGTGCTAGCACAGTACTTGCTGTCATTGTGTGTCCATCTGTCCGTCCATATGTTTGTCTCTCTGTCTGTATGTCACACGCCGGTATTATATCAAAACGGCTAAACGTAGGATCACGCAAACAATGCCATGTGAAAGCTCAGGAATTTTAGTTTTCTGATGCCAACAGTCGGTGGGTGATGCCCCATTCCTCCCTCGTTCGTTCGTTCGTTTGTTATTGCGGGCAGGGGTCCAGCCTACTCTGGACCCCAGCGCTGAGACCTTTTATGTCGGTCCGATGCGCCAGCCCAGGGAGAGGAGGGGAATTGGTAGGTGTGCGGTGTATGTGCGAGTTGTGTAGGGTGGAGGAAGGGTTGAGTAGGCGTGAGCAGCTGTCAGGTATTTCTAAACGCGCCCCCTCTAGGCGTGGCCTACTGTCTGGCTAAGCCCGGACTGGCACTTATTCAGTGCCAGCCCTGACCGGCACTTCTTCAGCGCCTGGCCACCTGACTGACACTTTTTCGGTGCCTAGCCAGTGGGCTTAGCCACATCTATCTGCTTCGGCTCTCACGTCGGTGCGACTGATACCTTGACGCTGCTAATCAAGGCATCAGCAACGGTCACAGTTTATAGAGGACACCGTCGAGCCCTCTTACCTGCCCGGGATTATCTCCCTGTTCATCATGTGCATAGCAATCATTAGAAATAATTCTTTGGTAGACGGATGCGCCCGGGCCGAGTCGAACCCCGGCCACTGAGCGTGTCACGCTCTACTGCACATGGCGGCCGAGTGCTTTAACCACTCGGCCACGATACTCTGCGCTACCTGTGGCTGTTGCCAACGTGGATCCGCATGTCGGTATGACTGCCTGTGTTTTCTAGTTGTCTCTGTGGCTGTGATGTGATGTCCAGGAATTCCGAACGACCGTGACGGTCTGTGTGACACGATTCTCCTGTCAAAGAATCCGTATTAGAAGCGTGCCTACCAGTGTATTAAGATGATGGTCTCACTCCTCACACTGTAAGCTCTCTGCTTTCTGTCATTTTGATGGCAACATATTAACTTGAAGTTTACACAGTTGACTGCAGCCATTGCTACTATATTGTTACCTTCAGGGTGGATAGCCCAAGCCAGCCAGCATTTGGGAGTTTTTGAGTTCATACTGGGCTGAAGTGATAAATTGAAAAGTGCTGGCTCACTTAGGTTGCTTACCATGAAGGTTAACACCCAGCCAACAGTGCCTTTGTCAGTTCAGCCCATTATGCACTGTCCAACTTTGTAAAAACTTAGGACGACTTTACTTATTTTAAGCTTCAAAAAGTTAGTTGTGTGTTTGTATGTTTTCTGTCGGAATGGCTTGTTATACTGTTGCATGTTTCTTATTATTTTTGTTACTAAAGTATTGCCAACATTGCTTATTGATGAAGTTAATTGTGCTGTCAACTGCAGCAATTGTGTATAAAATCACCCACTTATTGTGCTTGATTAATATAAAGAAGCTTTATGCAATTCTGAGTCTTGAAGAACCTACGGGTATCAACCACTAGCTTTAAAGATGATCACTAATGGTATTTTGTTTTCCCTCTGTTGAAACTAGCACTTTTATGTTGATTCTTTTGAGTTGACATAATAAAGTCCGTCCGTCCGTCTGTCTGTGTGTATGTATGTACGTCTGTCCGTCCACAAAACGTTTGTTGGATTTCAATGAAATTTGGAATGTAGGTAGAGGTCGATGAATGATGCACGATGGTATGCAGTATGACCCGATCCAAGGTCAAGGTCATGAGCCCTTCAAAGTTGGAAATCCTTCCATTTTCAAATGCTATCTCCTCCGCCATTTACAAATGCCGGCTGGCAACTGACCACTGATTCTTAAACTACGGCACAATATCTAAATTTGATTGGGCCGGATTTTTCATATTGTCCTAGTTTTTGTGTCACGTGACTTTAAACTTGGCAGTAACTCAGTCTCGAAGAGTCGACCATCAGTCACGTACGGGGATAATTTATTATTATGTGTATTTTTAAACTTCTGGTTGTTACACGCGATATGGACACTGGTTTTTCAGAATGGGTTCATTACAGTATTAGAAGAAAAGTTGTACATGGTGACTGAATCAGTTATTTGTTGGTTTATTGCCCTGGTTTTTGTTGTGCTAGGTATAGTTTCTTCATTACCAGCCTATGTGGGATGCAAAAACGTCTCGGTGCAAGTGGAACGGTGTGGCTTAGTGGTTGCTTATTAAACAAGCTGGAAAGGGTCAGTATCATATGTGCATGTGCTGACAAGTTTTGTTTGATGTTCATGCTTTGCAGTATTTTACATTAGTTTGTGCATGTCATTGAAGTTACTGTACATCAAGCCAGTTAGTGCCTGTGGTAGATGACCAGTTGCAAATATTCTGGCTTTATTTGCATACTTACCCAGGCCAACTCAGTCTTTTACCCTTCATGGGATGGAAAATGAGTGGCTGGGAAGTAAAGGCAGATATCGCTCATTTTATGTGCTCATTAAAAATGTAGTTGGTATACAAAACTGTATGAACTTTCACTAACATGTGCCATATCTGGACGTCTTATTAGAGATGACTATCATACTGTTGTACAAATATACAGACTTTTCTTTTTAGGTTGACTCTTCTGAGTCGACCTAATAAGGTGGATCTCAAATGTCTGTCCATCCGTATGTAGTTTCTTCGATTTCAGTGGAATTTGGCATGTAGGTAGAGATTAATAAGTGATGCACGACGGTGTGCAGTATGACCTGCTCCAAGGTCAAGATCAAGGTCATGAGTCCTTAAAGTTGGAAATCCATCCATTTTCAAAAGCTATCTCCTCTGCTATGTACAATGGGAGCTGGCAGCTGACCACTGATTCTTAAATTAGGGCATAATATCTAAATTTGATCAGGCTGGATTATTTACATTTGTCCTAGTTTTTGTGTCACGTGACTTTGAACGTGGCAGAAACATCAGTTGTGAAGAGTTGCCCATCGGTCCCGCATGGGGCTAATTTATTTATATTACTTTTTAAAATGTAGTTGCTACAGAAGATGAATAAGTAACTCCAGTGAATTGACTGTTGTTTCAGCATTAGTAAGGACCTTTGGCCCATACAGGTTTGTCTCAAACCATTTAATGAGCATTGACCATTAAATTCCGAAAATGGTCTTTTGGATATTTCCTTCTTACTGCTGCATATGGATTGTATTAAGTGCTGGAGATACAAATCTGTTTTCTGCAAGTTGAGCAGAATTAGACTTGTTGTGAGAATATTAAACCTTTGAATTCGTGTAATGTGATCGTTGACTTGTGTGTGTTTGACAGCTGACCGGTTGTGCTAATGTTCCCTCAAGAGCTGCTACCACAGCCAGGACAATGGACATGTCCCTTGACAAGTCCTGGCGTGTACCTGCTGGTCAGATGTCTGCTCCAGATCCAAAGATTGAAGTCCAGCCTGGATAAAGAGAAGATCTGTTGGAATAGTGGGATCAGTTGCTGTAATAACGCAGTGGCATGTCATCTCGCTTGTGGAGTGCTTATTGATGTGTAGTTAAACATTTTGGTGAATGCTTTAATGTTTGTATGTCCACATCTTGTATTTGAGTTTCATTCATTTCAACACAACACTGTTCACTTGTGTAATGACTGCTGTCTGGCAGCGTGGTACAACAGTGCAAATTTTTGTGTGCGTTTGATGTGAAAAACGGTGTCTGAACATTACTCAACCAGTCAGTCCGGCAGTTCCTGTCAGTCCGGCAGTTCGTTCCAGGTCCTCGGAGCCGCAACAGAGAATGAACGCTCTCCGAAGTCCAAGGAGAACGTATCGACAAAGGTCGACCAGAGCTGCAGAATGCAGTCTTTGTCTTGATTCGACAGTAAACACGGGGCGCCAGAGATCTGTCAAGTAAAGTGGCACAAGGCCACTGATTGCCTTGAACACCAGCAGACACAACTTAAACTGGATGCACTTTGAAACCGGCAGCCAGTGGTTCCGGATGACGTGCTGGATTCTGTCATACTTTCCAACACCGAAGATGAATCGTGCGGCATTCATGACGATTTGTAGTCGGTAGAGCTCATAATGAGGACAGCCAACTCCTCAGCGAGTTGTTTGAATTATGTTGACAGTGACCAAACCTGATTTTCATCCGGTAAGTATGTAAGTAAGTAGGTGCTGTGTGATGTGGCAATGTAAGCCGGCGATCGCTCACCGTGACATGAAATCAAGAAATATCCTCGTGATGTCTGGTGGTCGCTGTTGTATTGCTGACCTTGGCCTTGCAGTGCTCCACTATTGGAATATACAGTATACGAGTATAGGAAGGCTTTGCCTTTAATGATAACCTGGTTATATTCTGGAGGTCAAAGGTCAAGGTCATTGTGGTGGCGACGGTGTCTACGTCGATGCCGGGGTATTGAAGTCCATGTTCCAGTCTGATGTACTGCTATGTGTGGTAGTGGCACGGCAAAGAATATTTATTTAGCTAATGTGCCTTTGTCATGTTGAGCATTCAGGTTAGAAATGTGAACTATGTAGTGAACTATTGGTTCTGCTGTTTCTGATGGTTTTGCTGACTGGCATATTTGGATACTTGATTTGTAATATTCGTGTATATATTTATATTTTATGTCGGTGACAGAAGGCTTTGCCTTCAATGATGACCTGGTTTGAAACCGGCAGCCAGTGTAGGTAGTACCGGATGACATGCTGGATTCTGTCATACTTTCCAACACCGAAGATGAATCGTGCGCCATTCATGATGATTTGTAGTTGGTTGAACTGATAACGAGGACAGCCAACTCCTCGGCGAGTTGTTTGAATTATGTTGACAGTGACCAAACCTGATTTTCATCCGGTAAGTATGTAAGTAAGTAGTTGCTGTGTGATGTGGCAATGTAAGCCGGCGATTGCTCACCGTGACGTGAAGTCAAGAAACATCCTCGTAATGTCGGGTGGTCGCTGTTGTATTGCTGACCTTGGCCTTGCCGTGCTCCAGTATTGGAATATACAGTATACGAGTATAGGAAGGCTTTGCCTTTAATGATAATCTGGTTATATTCTGGAGGTCAAAGGTCAAGGTCACTGAGGTGGCGACGGTGTCTACGTCGATGCCGGGGTATTGAAGTCCATGTTCCAGTCTGATGTACTGCTATGTGTGGTAGTGGCACGGCAAAGAATATTTACTTAGCTAATGTGCCTTTGTCATGTTGAGCATTCTGGTTAGCAATGTGAACTATGTGGTGAACTATTGGTTCTGCTGTTTCTGATGGTTTCACTGACTGGCATATTTGGATACTTGATTTGTAATATTTGTGTATATATTTACATTTTTATGTCGGTGACAG
>Ga0209780_1005140_pt1 | contig 10272 bp, 5 predicted proteins | sample WorMetexBAHAMAS2_FD_187384 | JGI IMG/M metagenome (GOLD analysis project Ga0209780, IMG submission 187384) | Marine gutless worms symbiont microbial communities from Max Planck institute for Marine Microbiology, Germany - Inanidrilus exumae... | ecosystem: Host-associated > Annelida > Digestive... | reverse complement strand
TCTATGGACCGTTGGATAGGGGAATGATGTAGCTACAACTTTGCCGCTGGAAGTTTTCATACAAAGAAACTTTGTAGCTAACTTTTTTCGACAGAAGTTAAATTTTACTGGCACAAACAGCGATATCGCGTTTTTGTGCCACCCTTTGGGGACTTAGGGATAACGTACACGGTTCATCTATGGCTCGTTGGAAAGCGCGTGGTCGACTTCCTATAAGTGATACTTGAACTTTTTTCGCTAGCTATCACGGTTGAGGCGCTAGGAGCCGATATTGGTCGAAATTGCGCTGTTTAAAAGGGGGTGGGTCACTTTGAACGCAAATTTCAGGGGGAAAGGGGCGTCCCCCACCAACGATTTTGGCACCAGAAAAGTAGAGTCCATGTGCTATCGTATGGCGAAGAAAAATTGCCGAAAAGTTCAACCGGCTGAGTAGGGTGCACCAACGTCACAGACAACAGACGACAGACAGACAAACAACAGACGGACGGCCGATAGCATATAGCAAACGTGAACGTAAGTATCACGTTCGCTGAAAATTCTAAATGCCTGAGATGCTATCTATTTCTAACAGTGTTGTTGAGAAATCTGGCATTTGTCTGGAGGTGTTGTTTGCGTATAAGTGAAATATTCACTTGGGGTTGAAGGTAAAAATAACAGTTGATTAAACTTGCTGTAGATTGTTCTCTTCTTGTTGCTGATGTCTACTGAAAAGAAATCATATCCATTCAACAATGGCCTGAAGCTTATTCCTATGTTATGCCGGAAGAAACTGTTTTTCATAGATCTCACCCTAAGAAGTTGCTTATTGTTGACAGACATGTGTAAGTCGAAGCTACCTTTTAGTCGTCCATATCTTGAAGGAAGTCATCCATTCCAGTGCCTTGAAAACATTTAAGGAGGGCGCCTCCACGAAGTAAGAAGGAAGACGATTCCAGTCGTTAACAACTTGCTGAGTAAAATGTTCCTCTGCAACCTGCCCTTGTGGCAGAGGGGTTAACGCACTCGGCCGCCATGTGCAGTAGAGCGTGACGCGCTCAGTGGCCGGGGTTCCACTCAGCCCTGGCGCGTCTGCCTACCAAAGGAATATTTGTAATAATTCCTACGCACATGATGAACAGGGAGATAATCCCTGGCAGAAAAAGAGGGTTCGACGGTGTCCTCAATAAACTGTAACCGTTGCAGGCACCTTGATCTAGCAGTGTCATGTCTGCCTGCCACGCCGGCGTGAGTCGAAGTAAATAGACTTGGCTGGCCGCTGGCTGGCGAAATACACAACGCCAGTCAGGGGCTCAGGGCTAAGCCACACAGTGAGTAGGTCACGTCTAGAAGGGGGGCGCTAAAGAAATACCCGACAAGCTGCTCATTCCTACTTAACCCGCCTTCCCTGCACGTCGCTAACACACAACGCACACACCTACCAATTACCTTCCTCTCCCTGGGCAAGCGCACTGGACCGCTATATGGTCTCGGCGCTTAGGTCCAGAGTAGGCTTTGCCTCTGCCCGCAATAACGAACGAACGAAGTTCCTTTGCAGATTCAATCTACATGGCTGTTTGTATAACCGTAGTTGGTGTCCTCGTAGCAATCGTGAACAAGCTCGACTCGACGTCCTCTTTCCCAGTCATAATCTTGTATGCCTCAATTAAATCTCCTATTTTCAAATTCGTTCTCTAAGGTGGTCAGATTTAGCAGCTTCAGTTGCTCAGTGTAACTTCTGTTCTTGAAACCCTTGACCCACTTTGTTGCTCTTTCTCAAGTTGAATACTCTTGTATATCCTTAATCATGCATGGGCTCCAGGCCTGAATGCATAGGAGGCCGTACTTATAGAGTATGTCGAAGTCCTGTTTGTCTATCGTCGGAAAATTGCTTTCCACTATTCGTAATACATGACGAGCCTTATTTGCTCCCTTTGTGCACTGGGTACTTGGTCTCAAATGATGTCACATAAGGTTTCTCTTCAGTGACCTCTTCCAACCGCTTGATGCCGCCACTGTCCAACATTTTATAAGAAGTATTGCACTTGTGACCAATATGCATAACTTTGCACATGTCCGGGTTGCCAGTTGTCTGACCACTCTTCAATACTGTACAGATCTGATAGTAAGAAATTGCTGTCCTCGGCTTTCTATATTTTCCTCCATATCTTGGTGTCGTCGGCAAACATTTTCATACTGTATTGGAACCAGCTGGAAAGGTCACTCATTCACATACAACAAGAAAAAAGTGGTCCCAATCCTAAACCTTTTGGTATGCAACTAATCACCTCAACCCATTTGGAAAAACTTCCTCTGACTCTTAACTCTCATCTGCCTTTTTTGCAAAAAGTTACCAATCCACGTGACTGATTTGGTATGTAGTCCGTAACCCTTCAATTTCTCAATAAGTTTCTTGTGTGGTACCGACAGTCAAATGCTTTTCTGTAATCCAGATAAAATAAGTAAGTGTAATCTGCAATCAGCTGTTAACAATTTAATAGGCATAGTGGGACTAACTAGCTTGGACCTTGGCCTCTCATTCTATTTAGAAGTTAATGCAGTGACAAAAATGCAACCTATGTCTAATTTACTACATATACATGCACACAATGTCAGAACACACCTGACAAAGGCGATAAATACATGACCAATATACATGAACTAGAAAGCATTCAGAGTTCAAACCTCTTTGAAGGGACTACATAGCAAGGACTACATAGCAAATGTCAATTAAGTGCCCAAAGAAAACTCATTGCAACAATCTAATCGACTCATCGTGGTCCAGATGTCTGCCTATTCACAAAATTTCCGGAAATCCATTCACGGCACACAGAAAGATACACAGAAACCAATGGTACTGCTACTACTGTTACCTTTAATTCTTCTTGTTTGACCAAGCTTTGTTTTTTTCAGAATTACTCCACGTGGAGTGGGGTCCCCAAAACAAAAACTTTGGGGGAGATTTGAGCAGTTTTTATAATATGGAGTCATCCTTCCTGTCGTTAAAGCAACAGTGTCAAAGAACTTAAAATCAGCAGAAAAAGTAAAATAGTCACATGTGACCTACTTGCTGCAGAGAGGCAAACATAGTATTAAAATCACATTAACTGTAGGAACTTACTGTTACATATATACACACAATCACATGAACAGCAATGCAGTGACAGGACATGAAAGCTTCAGTTTCATTTATGTAGAGACAGAAACAGAATGTGAATCAGGCTAACAGACTGCAGTGTGGATCCCTTGCATAATAAGTTTCAAGAAAAACATGTAAATGCGACAATATTCGGAAAAAATAAACAAGTGGTGAAATAATTTTGATGAAAAGCTGCATCGCCGACTTGTAACCCCTCCCGGCTGTAAATGGATTTATCTGGACTGCGAATATATTTGTCTGACCTTGACATCCATTCCTTAAGCCTGCAAATCAGCCGCCAAATGGCATCTCAATCGTTTCAACTGTTTTTGCAGGGCTCATGAACGTGACCAACAAACAGACAGACACACTGACACACACACAGACTGACCATGCTACTCCATCTGTAGCAATAGCCTGCATCTTATACAATGCACGTGATGTGGCCTAAAAACGCAACAAAGTAATATAGAATATAAACTTGTATGAAAGGTCAATAATCGCCAACTTGCTTAACTTGAAATTCTACATTATTCGGTTAAATGCATTACTTTGTTAAATGCAATAATGTCTGGAATTCTATCTATATTACTAGAAATAACAATAATCATCATGGTAATGCTAATATAGCTATGTACACCAGACTATCTGCCTGTCACCGGATGACTGCATACATTTTACAGCAAATAAATGTATCTGACATAAAAAGGTCAATCAAAAACTGTCTGCAATGTTATGGTCATACGATAAATGCACAAATAACAAAAATCATAATAGCTATAATTATACAGCATAACCATGTTAATGGTTGATATTTTGCTTCCCTATGGTTACATACTGGCGTGGTAATAGACTTTCATATTTAATGTACAGCTGCTCATATCTAAAAACACTGTTCACCTGAATTCTTCAATTAACCATAAATCTTTATAAAGTATTATTGCTATTGTATGTAATAATAATAATAATAATAATAATAATAATAATAATGATAATAATGCCAATTACAATAATACACGGGATGAAGTGATGTCACAGTAATACATGGTCATGATACAATCTCCAGGTTGTACAGCATATTGTACTGCACAAAGTTAACAGTAGATTTAAGAAAAGCTTAGTTCTAGCACTAGAAAGCAATGTCAAACAAACCCAACTTACAGTATTTACATCTCCCTGTCCCCACATCAAGGCGGCCAGAACATCTGGAGTTAAGAAATTACGTCACTGTCACTCGACGTATACGGAGCTGTCATAATGACAAAGCAACTGCGAGAGTTCACCCGATTCATTTGGTGAATGAAGACTCAGCGCCAGGTGGTCACCAACCCTCAGACCAAGCCAACCAACTTGGGCTGCGAGTCGGCCGGCACAGGCAGCTACCATCCACATCATCATCACTAATTACAATTATTACTCTGCCCATAAGCTGATACTTATTTTAATGTCCCATGGTGGTGGAAGGCTGAGTAGACTTAGGCACTGCGGTAAGGGTGTGCAGCTCATGCTGTATATTGCAGTGGTTTGTGATAAACACAACTACCGGCAGCGTGATTTGAACCTGGCTTCTCTAACACTGCAGTCAAGCACATTAAGACACTGGCTACACCACCGTGGCCTGTAATTAATCAACACAATCAAATTCTGTTTGAAATGAAAATTGACAAAAATGCACGACTGCATTAAGACTGTGTATACTGACTAATCACAGCACACCAAACGGGCACTAGGATTTGTAGGCAAATCAACTTACTGGTACAACATGCCAAAAGTCTTACAAAATTCAACATGCTGTACAATTACTCTTATAAATATACTGTACCGCTGACTCTATATCTACACACAAATCAGCAATAGGTTACGTAGTCAGCTGACTAAATAGAAAAATATCATTTTCATAAAGCAAAGCCATCTAGCTAAATGATCACTTCACAAACGTACATCACTTAACATAGAAAACGTTGGTGCACCAGTCGGCGGCCATTAGATGGCGATCTCGGCAGTCTATACACTGTAGGCATAAAGACATACATAGGTGGTCTATCATACAATGTTCACTGTATTACATGGATAACATAGCAAAGACAACTGTCACTCGCAGCTACTATCGGAAGTTGGAATATGTGTCGAACTCTTTCAGGTAAGTCTGCACCATCTCAAAGCAGAACTCGTACTGTTCCTGTCGGCATAAATACAACGGCACATTAGAAAATGTTTTGTGTCCACTGCAATCTGAATAAATTAGCGCCGTACGGGACTGACGGTCGACTGGTCACAAATGACTCATCGACATCTATCTACACGCCAAATTTCACTGAAATCAAATAATCTTCTTGTGGACGGATGGACGTATGAACGGGCGGACATTTGAGACCCACTTTATTAAGTCGACTCTGTTGAAGAGTCGACCTAAAAATCTACCACTCACAGCCATCAACAACTGGTCCGCTGTTTAGAATAGGTTCATTCTACACGGAAACCTCTGCAGATATCACATAAGCATCCACGCAGATTTAAGGACCACTTGTCAGGTGAACTTGGGTTGGATGTTTGTTCACTGACTGGTTCAAAACTCTTGCATGGCCACAGTCCCTTTGTGGCACATCACGGGATGAGCCCCAGCTGCTGCAGTCAGACCCACGCAACACGCTGCGTTACGCCCACAGTGTCAAACACAAAGGAGGATGCTCAGTGTGATAAACTGGTGACCAACGACCGTCACCAGTTTATCACACTGAGTGTCCACTTAAGTTGACAACACATCTGACAGTTGATGTGCAGCAGCAAAATTTTTCTAAGCCCAGAGTTTGATAAAAAGTTCTAAAGGGAAGTAAACTTATTTTTATAGATGCCCGAATTCCCTACCAATACAATGTAAAATAAGTTAAGTGTAGCCTTGATGCCGAAAACGAGTTCGATCCGTTCAGACATTTTGATAGAATTCCCGACTTGTGACGGACACACAGATACAGGGCTAATACCATGCTAGCGCAGCATCATGTGCAGGTAAAAATCACTGATTGGCCATTACCTTTGACCGGCAAGGAAAGGACGACACTTTGTTTACATTCGCTGTCCAACAATAGTACCTTTTGACTCAGCTGCAGTGGGATATTTTCACAGGCCATATACTCATTCTGATACCCATGCACTGGTGTCACAGCCCTAAAAAAACTCTGAAAATCTACAGAAATGGCAAACATAAATATACACAGCGGATACTGAATTAAGCAATACTGTGGCCAGCTAAATACAGGGCAGCAACGTATCATCAAATAGAACAGCTAAAGGCACAGGATAGCTCGGGTATTACGCAAAAAATATAGAAGGCTTATTTTTATTGTGCCAATTATACCTTAAATGATCACGAGTGCACAGCAGAGAATAGGAGAATGATCAGGGTGCAAATGGACAAGAGAAGAAACAGGATTTCTAGAATTTTTTCTCAAACTCTGGACTTTAAAAAATTAGATATACTCATTCTGATACCCATGCACTGGTGTCACAGTGCTAAAAACTCTGAAAATCTACCAAAATGGCAAACATGAGTGATCACAAGTGCACTGCTGAGAGAAGAAACATGATTTCTAGAACTTGATGAATACAACTATAGGCAAATATTAGAAAAGCTCTCTGGATGGACACCCAACCAACAACGCTAAAGCATCAAAGGTGAAGCACTTAAAACACACAAAGCAGCTACATCTCATAGTGATGAACAGCCAGTGCACTGTGCCATCTGACAGCAAGTTGGAGCCTTTTCTGAAGTACATCTGGCCAGACACAAATTACTGTGCCCTCTCTGCGCTACATCAATGGCTAATGTACCAACTTTATACTGCAGCATTATAATTAGCGACCAGTTTAGTAGTCCAGGCAGAGTGCTCTGCTCTGTAGTCTGTGTGTCCTGGCAGTAATTTTCCATCAAAATGACTTCTAACCTAGACATCTGGCATGGTCGTTTATCATAACCCGACCTAAATCAAGTCTTGTCAGAGGTCAAACACAGCTAGGGTTAGTTACAATGCATGACTACAATGTTAAGGTGGATGTGTACACTGCTGGCGGCCTCTGGTGAATGACATTAAACCAAAATGAGTAACCGTCAAGCGACAGCTTTTCTAGCTATAATAATAGTTACCAGTGCAGCATAGAGGGGTCAATGAGAACGTACAAATAAGATGCTACAACCAGCAAACATGGACTGACCACGTCAGGTATGATCTGTGGCCGATGGTAGCGCAGCTCTCTGACTGCCTGAAATATGTCCACTTCCTGGCTGTCTTTGAGACGCTCCCAGACGCAGCTGACAGCAACGTACAGGCCACTCTGGCGAACGCCGTCACTACACACAAATAGCAGTAAGTAAACACTGAGAAAAACACACAGCAAACATCAAGCAGTGATCTAAAAGATGGGCTTCAATGCCCCAGCATCGACTTGGATGCATTCAACACCTTGATGGCCTCCTGTGACCTTGACATTTGACTTCCACGATCTAAACACGATCTGGTTATTCCCTGTAAGTTTCACAGAGACTGCTCAAGTAGATCATGAGATTTGGTGTTCACAAGATTCGACCTCGATGACCTGCTGTGACCTTTGACCTCCAGAATCTAATCATGTCACCAGTGGGGGGCCAGTGAACACGCCGTGAATGTTCCATTGAGATTGCTCAAGCCGTTCATGAGATTACATGGTAAGAAGATCGGTCCGGACGAAGGAACAAATGCAACAGGTGGACAGCCCGAAAACATAATGACGACGACGATGTCGGGTGGCTGCCTTTGCCACCTCAATGGCTTTCTGTGACCTAACCTTTGACCTCCAGTATTTAATCAGGTCATCAGAACAAACGCAATCAATGGACAGGCCTAAAACATAATAGTTTCGCTGACACAAAAAAACAAGGGGTCGCCTTAACGGGACGTAACACGACTGGCCCGCCGTCGCATGCTGCCCCCCGGTGAGTTGTGTTCTGCCGCTGTGGAGTGTTACAGACGACAGACGACGACGACAGACGCCAGTGACCGTTACTAGTCTGGCCCCCTACACTATGTGCAGGCGGGCCAGTAAAAAAACAAACATGCACGGCGTACTGGCAGTGTACGACGACGGGATGATGTCCAGTTCCATGCTGTGATTCCTCTACCAAGTCAAGTAGAGTCATGAGTGGCACCGCTGACGTCGGCATGCTGCCCGTCTTTGTCCAGCCGTTGAACTGGAAGTGTGTGACCGTTCGTGGTGCTTCATCTTTGGCAAACGGTGGCGACTGCAGCCATCAAACATGCAGTACACAGTAATCTCAGTCAATAAAATCATTTATAACTTGTACAGTAGTCAAGCACAGGCTCGAATCTGAGGCGTGGAGGTTTACTAGGTGACAAGAGTAACTGAGATATATGACTGAGTGAAGAGGTAAGTCGTAAGATGAGCTGTGAATGTGTGGCAAAGGTCTGAAGAGATCTAAGGGGTAAGGGTAGATCATTGGACACTAGCGGTGCAGACTCCCCAAATCTGTGCCCAGACTCAATTTTTACATGCCAGATGCTATTCCTGGTGCCCAATCAACAGTATCGAAGCACTCAAAGCAAAAATATAGTGTCCCGAAAAAATGAGCCCCATTTACATTTTGCACTGACAAGTACAAACATGCCCCATATTGAACGAAACTAAGCATGCCACAAAATTAAGCAAGCAGTTGCACTGCTTTCAGCCGAGATATCAGACTTCATCAGTCCACACTACTGGCCACCAAATAGCCCGAACCTCAGTCTGGCTTACTATGTAATCTGTGGCGTTTTGCAACAGCAAGTCTACAGTTGCCAGATCGGTGATGTCAGTCGTCTGACAGAACGACTGATTGAGGAATGGCGCCACTTTGATGAGAGCATCATTGACAGAGCTGTCCACCAATGGCGGAGAGACTGCGTAGCTGTATCAGAGAGAAAAAAAGGAACATTTTGAGCATAAGATTTAAATGATCAGACTGTGTAAAATGACAGCAGCTGTGTTGGTTAATTGGATTTTTGAACGGTTTTATTTAGACTTTGATTACTGAGTAATGCTAAGACATATTTTCCAGAAACTTCACACCATCATTTGAAATACGTGTGGTTATCCTTGTGCAAAATTACATTTAATTTGATGAAGTTTTAGTCATGTTATTGCAAAATTTTTTGGGGGCTCACTTTTTCTCTGGACACAGTTTATGTGCCAAAATCTGTGAGCAAAACTCACCGACTGGTTGAACGTCATCTTCAGCTCTCGTACTGTGATTTCTGGTGTTCTTCTCCTGACTGACAGCGCCTCGATTACAAACGGGCCACACTCGCATTCTTCGTTCTCTTCCGGCCAATACTGCCCATAGGTCTGGCACACACACAGTCAGCCAGACAGCCGGTGTGAAACTCCGAACAAAATGATTATCATTGTTTAATGCTCTAGAGCAGTGAACAGCATCTGAGTGAGCAAATGTTGAGCACTTTCATAAACTGTGTATGATTAATATGTGTTTTTGGACACTCCTGACTTAAAATTTACCATTGATAAGAACGTCATCCACTGACTTATTAATGACATGCGAAAGAACACAGCAAATATACAAATGTAAATGACAACAGATAACAAAGACAAAGAATGATGATAATAATCAACAACATAAAATACTAGAGCTCAGTAACTGCTGGGAGGCCAGCTGAAACTTTTACACCCACCTCCAGAAGGAGGTCCCCTTTCCGTGAGTGGATCCAAATCCCCATCTAATACAAAGTATATGTCCTCTGTGGAAATCCCATAACAATAAATTAGCCCTGTACGGGTCTGGCGGCCGACTCTTCGCAACTGACGTTTCTGCAAAGTTCGATGTCACGTGACACAAAAATTAGGACAAATATAAAAAATCCAGCCTGATCAAATTTAGATATTGTGCCCTAGTTTAAGAATCAGTGGTCAGTTGCCAGCTCCCATTATAAATGGCGGAGGAGATAGCTTTTGAAAATGACCTGATTTCCAACTTTGAAGGGCTCGTGACCTTGATATTGGATCGGGTCATATTGCATACTGTCGTGCATCACTCATCGACCTCTACACACACGCCAAATTTCACTGAAATCGAAGAAACTTTTTCGACAGACGGACAAATGGACAGAAAACAT
>Ga0209780_1005139_pt1 | contig 10273 bp, 3 predicted proteins | sample WorMetexBAHAMAS2_FD_187384 | JGI IMG/M metagenome (GOLD analysis project Ga0209780, IMG submission 187384) | Marine gutless worms symbiont microbial communities from Max Planck institute for Marine Microbiology, Germany - Inanidrilus exumae... | ecosystem: Host-associated > Annelida > Digestive... | reverse complement strand
TTGTGCCACCCTTTGGGGGACTTAGGGGTAACGTACACGGTTCATCTATGGCTCGTTGGAAAGCGCGTGGTCGACTTTTTATAGGTGATAATTGAACTTTTTTCGCTAGCTATCACCGTTGAGGCGCTATGAGCCGATATTGGTCGAAATTTCGCTGTTTGAAAGGGGGGTGGGTCACTTTGAACGAAAATTTTAGGGGAAAGGGGCGTCCCCCACCAACGAATTTTGGCATCAGAAAACTAGAGTCCCTGGGCTATCGTATGGTGAAAAAAATTGCCGAAAATTTCAACCGGCTGAGTAGGGCGCACCAACGTCACAGACAGACGACAGACAGACAGACGACAGACAGACGACAGACGGACGGCCGATAGCATATAGCGAACGTGAACGTAAGTATCACGTTCGCTAAAAACACAAGAAACAAGCCAATAGAAAACTGGACTCCTGAGCGTTGTTTGCGTGATCCTACATTTAGCCGTTTGGTACAGTGCCGGTTTGTGACAAAGGACGGACGGACAGACGGACACACAATGACAGCATATATCGCGCTAGAATAGCGACGCGCGGTAAAAATCGATTCGTATCACCGAATCGAATGGATAATTGTCGATTCAGCACAATCGGCGGTTACAGTTTATCGGCGAACATCGAAATTTAATTTTAACTTGCCGTCTCAGTTCGGTTTCTTATTCCGTTTTTATTTTCTCAGTTTCGCGCGATTTTTTCGGTTCCCAGCTAAATAACTGGGCAAACAAGGCAGCAACAAAACAACAACATTGTAGAGAATCAATACAGTTAGGCCTAGGCCTATTGCCAGATTACGGGCTACACAACCCAAATGAGATGAATGTCAGTTCAGTTAATCTACAGAAATGTTTAGTTAGATTTATTAAAAAGCATCAGTTACCTATATTTGTAAGAAAGTGCTCGTGTATTGCATTGGGTAACATTGACTCGATTAATATGCATCATAGTATTGGTGACGAACCGTTAGCATTGTAAGCGAAGCGCGCGATCTTGGCGTTATAATTGACCCGGCTCTAAAGCATGATTCGCAGATTAATTATATTGTGGCTAAAGCACATACTCGCGCATCTTTAATCACAAATGGTTTGTGTCGCGCTGAAGTCCTTCATCGTGCATTCAAAGTCTACGTCACACTTGAGTACGCCACGTGTTTGGTCGCCACACTATAACTACGCTATAAATAAAATCGAAGCCGTTTAAAGAAAGTTTATAGAGGCTTAATGGTTGTACGCAGATGGATTATCTTCACTTGCAAAGCTTCACAGAAGGCGCCTTACTGCAGACCTTATCTTGGCTTAGTCGATTTTAATAAGGCGGACTATTTTCAACTGCAGTCTAAGAATGGCATAACATAACATAACATATTCGTTTAATAGAATAGTTGACAGAACGCAACTAATACATGTAAAATAAGGAAAAGTGTGAAACAACCAAGTATATGGTATAAGTATACAAATTTATAAACCAAATGCAAAATAAGATAAAATACGTAAGTTAGACTAATAACATTATTAAAACAGTAGAATATTGGTTTTATCTCATTGATTAATTGACATTGTTTTATTAGAAAAAAAATTGTAAGAATAAGAAATAAAGAAATAGCAACACCACAACTTGTGGAAACCCGTACAAGCTGTTCGTAAATTACTGTCGCATTAACATACACAAGTTTTTTTCAGAAAGCGTGTTGTAAAAGTTTGCAACAGCTTAGGCCTACCTCCTAGTATCGTAAATTTTTATTCGTTGGCAACATTTAGGAAATCCCTACGCAAAATTGATCTCCAGCTATATAATATATATATATATTTGTGCTCTAACATTGTTCTTACATGTGTACCGTCTAATTTTAATTCATGTTTCTATTGTTCGGCTAAGTTTTTTTTATTCGTGTTCTATATCTTACTGTATAACTGTTTTACGTTTTAAAAAATAATGAATAGCATATTATTGTAATTTTGATATCGGCATATAAGTTGCTTGCGCCCAATTTGTCGTTGGTGTTAAATAAACAAATAAATAAATAAACAAATACTGTGTACAGAATCGAATCGTTTTCTTTTCTGGCCTACCACCCATCACTAGAACTAAGACGCTTAGTGCCCGCTCGAAGTATAGTTAGCACTTAACGTCAGCCACTGCGAACATAAGCTCGTTACGGTATGTGAATCCAACTCTACGGATAATCTTCTTATTACTTCGCCAGCGGGAGCGGTTGCGAAGTACTGTAATAAGCATGTCTGTGTGTGTCTGTCTGTCTGTCTGAGAAGATATCTCCGGAACCACACTCGCAATCTTTAGCAAATTTTTGTGTATGTTGCCCATGGCCGATGTTCGGTCCTCCTCCGGCAGGGTGACGAAATCACATGGAAAAGGGGCAGTCAGTCTTGCGGGTTCTTACCCATTGACAATGCATTGTACAGCATTGTATTTTGGACGGTTGGTTGCGTGGCACAGTGGTTAGAACGTTGGTCTTTGACCGGCGAACTTTCCTGTCCCGCACTCAACCCGCAGCTGACGGGTGACCACATATGTGGGTAAGCCGTCCGCTACAGGTGGCCAACTTAGCCTTTCATCCTTCCGAGGTCGATAAATTTAGTAGTAAGCCACATCATATGTGTGCCGCCTCGTTCGTGTGGTGCCATCTGGTGAATGCTTATGGTCGTGTGGGTGGCAGGTAAAAACTGTGATCCCGTTAACACGTGCCATTCTGTTGCGCTTCGAGACTGTTTAGGCCGTAAGAACTGGCAAAATAAGTACCTCATACTTTAGTTTACTATATCAGACTTAGCCCACAGAGATCGGCTGCTTTATGGACACAGCCGGTGTCTGATGAGCCGCATGGTCATTCGCGATCGTCATCGCGGTTGGGGTAACCAACCATGTAAATGACCAGGTGAATGAGATACGACGATCATTCATAACGCATGCTGAAATACGGACATTGGCCAGTTGAGACAACCAATGAAGGGACGTGCTATGACCGTCGGACCGTGACAGCTGACAAGTGGGATTAATTTACGACACCAGTCTCATTATATCCGCTACAACAAGACTGACGTTTTATCGCATTCAGCTAAATAAAAACGGTAAAGCGGACCAAGCCTCTTGCGGAGGGTATGGGCAGGCTTCGGGCTAGAAAACCAAAGCTATGCTTGTGGTACTGAATGAATAGAATGATAAATGGCATGATGCGAATGGTATGAATGGTATGGTATTGTTATAGTGATCATTATGCCCGTGCAACACACCCTCGACTTCACACGAACGATAACGTAAAATTAACAATTTTTATTATACTACACGCTATACGATTAGTCCAATGTTGTGAAAAAACGAAGTAAATAAGTAACCATGTCGTGTTTCATTTAAATCTATGCGGCGACAGAAAAGAGAGCTGGGTAAAGACGAGAACGTCTATATTCCACTCGACTAGACTTTGAACGAACACGTTTAGGTTCATTTTACCATCTCACAGCGCAGCATACGCAAACTATGCACCTATTTTACGCTGAATTTAAGTGTAACATAAATAACACATACCTAATTATTTTAAACATGATACTTCGACCTGTTATTACCATTATATCAATTTCAGTGCTTATACAGTCATAGTTATATTATAAGATCATATGCTTATGTCAACGAATGTAGGCTATAGTTTAGTTCCTTTTTAGGTTCAGATTTAGCTTACATTAGGCTAGACACAGTCAGTTACACATAGAATGAAGTGACATCACAGTAATCTCTGGTCACGATACGATCTCCATGTTGTGGGGAATGATGTCGTACTGTGCGAAGTCAACTGTTGAAGATTCGTCACGTTATATACAACGTTATATACATCTTTATGCGACACAAAATTATACACCGGGCGGGCCAAAAAGTGATACCTCTCGTACAATGTATTATATGTACGATAGGTATCACTTTTGGCCCACCCTGTAGAGGTCTATTCGCCACAACGGCAGAAAAAAATCATACGAGAACATAAAACATGACAAGTGCATAAAGGCCTAAATACAGTATAGAGACTACAAGCGGTACAAGTCATCAGGAAGTAATAACAGGTATAAAACGACACATGAATAAACTAAACTAGACGGGTTGCAGTGTATCTGGAGTCACACTGCAATATAGGCTCGAAGAGAGCGTTTCCCACCGGCGTACTCGACAGGTGACACAACTGTGTACTTATTTACTGACGCACAAGCTGTTTCGTTCATCCATTCGACAATGCCTAGTGTCACGTGCCTGCGACTGAGTGATGCCAGCGTTATGTGCCGCGTTGCTTACTTTCAGTTTCCAACTTAGTCTGCTTTTCTTCAATATATCGCTCACTAGGCCGCACCAGCACTGCAGCTGACTATTGGTTTTAATACGCAATATCGGACATTGGACGTTGCCGAAAATTTGGGCAAGTACATTTCCTGTGCGCAGCGTACATCCCAACGGAAGGTCTTTGAATTGATTGTAGCGATAAAAATAGAAACTAGACATCCCATAGAGGGACCACTTGGTCGTGAATTTCCGGCGATCTGTAATTATTGCGGAGCCTATAATGACATATTGGAGCTAAAAAATCTTCATAACACAGCACTTGACATTGAATCAGTAGGTTTAAGAAAAGCTTAGCGCTAGCGCTGGATCGGCGATCTAAGTGCTGCAAAATGTCTACATTTCTTTGCCCTACATGACAGCGGCTAGAACAGCTGGCATAGATAAGAATGAAGAAATCACCGTTACGGTCGTCCTATTTTTAGTCACTGGCTAAACTCACCATAACGTCGTGTCGTCGTGTGTCGGCGGTGGTCGGTGTGAACGCCGTTTGCCACTTCAGCCGGAATGTATCACCGTTGACCGGCGTCCAGACCTGGATGAGCATCGCGTCCGTGGTACAGACCCGGACACTGACGGCCCGGTAGACGCCCGGCGTCAGTACCTGGCCCGTCTCTATGACAACTTGCCGGCTCGCATCCATCAGCTTCAGACCGCAGCATGCTGCACAATGCACAAAACACGACTTCCGGCCTGCTGTGAAGGAAAAACCAACATTAGTAACTTCAATATTATTATATAGTTTGTTTTTCGCATCTTTACTTTAAGCGTCGAATGTGAAATTTGGGTGGAATATTAATAACCACATGAAAAAGTAAAAGCGACCGGGTCAAATATCACTGAAGATGCCTATTCACGCCCAGAAGGCCAGTCGTTACTTGAGGCTACAGCTTTTGAGGTCGCATGGCTTTAAAACTAGTTGTAACGACCTTAGTTTGCGTAAAACTGGTAATTAATTTATGGCGATTTGCGCCTCCGGACAAAAGTCATTGCAAGAAACCACCGGTATACGCCATGGGCGGGTATAACCGGTCGCTAAAAAGCAATGTAAACCTTTTTAGCATGCAGCATAGCGCTTTACTATGAGCTGCTGATGTCTTAAGGCACTTCGGAATGGCACGTGTTAACAAGGATCACACAGTTTTGCCTGCCGCCCACAAGTGGAATGAGCCACTGAATGATAACTGCCAGTATTTTACACTGATATTGCTGATAAGTTTGTCGTTAGACTTTTTATAATTAAGGCACTGATTACTGATATAAGCCCCATGAATGTTGAGTATACATATGTTAAAAGAATAGTTACGTACGTACATTGACAGTGTTTTGGACGAGTTCATTGATATCTGCATAGAAACACTCGGAAATCGTGTGGCCCAAATATTCCGTGTGTCGAACATTTAATGTATGTATCCATATATAATAATCGGATTGTGAAGATGTCACGCCACGCGCGTGGCTTAAGTGGACGGACGGACGGACGGACGGGCGGGCGGGTACAGGCAATCCCGCCGCAGGGCGGCGTGACGGCTTGTCTGAATCATTAGTCTTGTGAATTCTGTGAACATTTCAGTATAAACCATTTCTTTCTTCTTGAATGGTTGCATGGACATGGTGTACTGAAAACGTGGTTTCGAGGCCACCCTATCATATAACTTTTCGAGCGTTAACGTATTGTCAGGGAGCGTAGGAACATAACTCGGTTCAAGTGGAAAATTGCAAGTGCAATAATTAGTAGCCACGAGCAGCCAGATAGGGCCTAGACGCCGAATTCCAGTGCAATAAGCTCATAAAACTGTTAAAACTGTTAAATTTCTGCAAAAATACAAAGCGTTAGAAAACAAAATTTGTAGTCTTTTTGGGCAAGAAGAGCTCTGACAGGCAGTTAAGAAATCTTTGCACTGCGTATAACTTGCCAAGCGGCAGTTCTGCATCGAAAATAATTAAGCAAATTCGTAATAAGTTTTCTAAAGTCTATAACAATGTATAATTGATGAAGTTTTTGTGATCATCACGTCGCATCTAGCGTCTGTATTTCTCGTGTTATTAATAGGCTATGTTATATTTACTTATGTTTGGTTTTTGGTGATTCGTCTCTCTCTCTCTTTCACGTATTCTTTTTTGCTGCTGTATTGATCTACGGCGAATAAAGTTGAATATATAACTGTACACGCAGTGCATACTTAAGTTGTTCGCAGAGTATAGGCCATTTTTGAGACGCATTGCGTACAGTTGATAAATGCTTTATAAATGTTTTAATTTTTCTCCAGTTTATTACAGTTAAATCTCATTCTATAGCTTTTTTTTTGCATGACATAAAATACGATTTCCTACCCTTGATGTCGCCTGGTCGCATAACTATTGACCGGTGTGTTTCAATTAGATACATGAGCGTTTACCAACCACGCCGATCGCGGCATTCGCGGGGTAGGGTTATCACCGCCGTCTGTTTTGTCGCACGGATATCTCAAAAACCGATGCATCACCAATCTTCACATACAAATGTTCCACGATAAGTCCTGGAAACCCATTAATTTTGGGGTCAAAAGGTCAAAGATCAAGGTCACGAGCCACAAAAGTGGTGCCGGCGTGGATCTTTGCACTCTTGTGAGTGCGGGTTTCTTCTAGTTCAGTTAGTGGTATTCCAGTGAAATTCGACATCATGCCTCGAGGCGGCAGGTGCTGTTTAACCGCCGTTTGTTTGTTTGTCTGTGAACAGAAACATTAAAACAGTTATTAGATAATATTGAGTTGATAAATAACGCACTTTGGTCGGTACTCATTTGCCGTCCCGCTGAGGGTAGGAGGCTGAGTTGACCCGAGTGGTTGGTTACAGACCGAGATGGTTTGCCCGCCCGAAGACGATCACTTTATCAGGGTTTGTTTAGAATGACACGTTGCTAATGTTAACGACTAATGTTACTGATTACATAACTACACTGTCTCAATAACGTATAACGACACTGCTTTGGATTGCTAACGATTTTGATAATTTTTGGCGGAAATGTTGCTAAGAAAGTAAGCAGTGGAATGATACTTTATTTTCCACCTCACGTAAATAGTGCTTCTGCACTAGGCCTACCTGGAGAAACAGAAAGCCGAAAATTGCGTCTTTTCATTTAAACGCTGCATGAATGTTGTTTTGCCAAAAAGCACACAAATATAAAATATGCATTCATATTATCACTCGGTCACAGCTGAACCACCCTTCATTCGCACAAGAATCAGCCGTACGCACCAAACAAAACAACAAAGTCTAAGAACCAACTGTAGCATGCTATTGTCTGTTACCACACACTCATCGTTTACAAACTATGTCATGATGTCGATCGCTGTGTCAAAAGTGGGAGTTGTTCTTTGTCGAGCCTCAAGTGAAAAGTCAATGGACAGTATTGGTGGGATATATTGCTATCTCAACAAATGTTAGCTGTTATCAAACACGTTGTCGACGATAATATCATTTGCCTTTCAGCAACACAGCTCATGCATGTACCAGTGCATGTTGTGCGCAACACAGTTCAACAGCTGCTGTGCAAAACTCTCAGCTTCATTTCTCCTGAGCTACGACCCCCACAGGCCAGAGCTGAACTTAATCGATTACAAGATTTAGGGAGTCTACAGCAGTGTGAACATGAGCTGCAAGTCAACAATATTGAAGAAAAAAAGCAGCGAACTGTGGAAAACGGGATTTTCGTGTTTCTGTGTTTTGCCAGATAGTGCGGAAGCGTTAGGCTAAATAGGTGAAGTGGAGAAAAAAGTCATAATCTGACCGCCCGCTCTCTCGGTAACATTCCTGCCAAAGATTATCAAAATCGGTTAATGTACTTCGAAGTTATAGCAAGCCGCTGTATGTCGTTTTTGACGTTATTCGGGCACTCACCAACACAACTGAAGGCTGTGAACTGTTGCCTTATTACTGGCCCGCCTACACATAGTGTAGGGGAGCGAGACTAGTAACGGTCTCTGGCGTCTGTCGTCGTCTGTCGTCGTCTGAAACACTCGCATATGCAACATAACTCACCAGGGGCAACACGCACGGCGGGTCAGTAGTGTTACGTCCCGTTTTATCACATTACGGCGCGTCGCTAGTCTAGTGATTAGGGCGTCGGACTTGCGACTCAATACTCGTGAGTTCGATTCCCGGCCACCGCACTATCGGTCGGTTGGTAGGTCTACTTGGACGGGTGACCGTCTTCGAGCGGGCATAGAACCTCGGTATGTAACTAGCCACGTAGGCCAACTCAGCCTCCTACCCTTTGTGAGACGGGAAATGAGTACCGGCCGAAGTGCGTTATGCGCTGCGGCTAAATATTTAAGGCAGGATGGCTCACTACATGGATTTATATACGCATGTGGGTGACAGGGAAAGCTGTGTGATTCCTCATTAATACGTGCCATTCTGGACGCTTTAGAGATGAGTATACTCAAGACAAAAACGCTGTACAAATGACCTGTCTTAATCTTACGTCTTAGTTTGTATGTCAAAACAAAATAGCGTACCAGACAGGTGTTCAGCATGACCGCAGATGGGCGGCAGCATGGCGATTACTAGCAATGCACTTGTGTACAGCAACGACACGGGCTGAACGACGACCGTTGATGGAGTTACTGATGCTGTTGCCATGGCTACCACTACAGATGCGTAAACGCCTCTTTTCAGTTTTACCTCATCATATACGGAACATCTGAAAACAACAATTCGTACGTGCTCACGGTCAACTTGTAGGAGACGCAATACAAATAGCCTATAGCTGTAATTGTATTGTACTGTATCATGTACACTGCTCACTAACCACAAGGCCAATAGTCGCGCGGTCACATGTAAGATTACGATTATGCCGCGGCTTCGCCAGGTCTACCTAGAAGCTCAGCTATCGCAAAGGGACAGTATGGCGCGCCGTCAGTTGAAATATTGTCGACCGCGCTACACAGTTGTACGAGAAACCACATTTAAAAATACTTACAGTATGTGAATAAATATATCGTAGATAATACATACTACATTTCCCAGGATATGGGAGTAAGAAAGGGTTCATATAGCAAAAGTGACCTTCAAGATCATCCAAGATCATTGGTATTGGGGGTAATCTATCACACATGCACCATCAGTATCAGTCAGTACACCAAATTTGAAATGACTAGCTTCACCCGTATATGACTGAGGCCCCAACATTACAAAATGGACCACGCGACACTGGCCACGCCTAGTTTGTCATCCCAAGGCTAACACTTGATATAGCCTACCTGTACTCCAAATTTGACGACTCTATTTTCAGCCGTTCCATAGATATGATTGGCCCGAAAAATATATAAATGGGTCGCGTGACCTGTCTATGCCCCTTTAAGGGTCTAGGGCTTGGTATGATAAACCAACTACGAAATTTGAAGATTCTGTTTCCACGCAATACCAAGTTATGAAAGGCAATACAAAATGTGGAAAATGGGGTGGTTTGAGATAGCTAGGTGTCACTTAAGGTTACTGAAAATAGCACCATTCGATGGAGCGCATCTTGCATCGTTTGTGAGATTTAGCGAAATAGGCCTATTGGTCGAAAACTGCCGATTTTCACCAAACCTCACCTGTATTTGGCGCCTCGTTTGGATCGGAATTTCGCCGATGTCTTTGGTACCGAAAACCCTAGCTGGACGGCGCTGTTTGCGTGATCCTATGTTTAGCAGCTTACTCCAATTTGTGACAGACCGACAGACAGACACGCGAGTGCAGCATATAGCCTACCACACTAGCATAGCGGCGCGCAGTAAGAAGTGGGAAGGACAGTGGGCAGAGTCTAGTGGGATGGGTCTGGGAGGGGTTCCCTCCCATTAGGGGTTAGGTATGGAAAGAAGAAAATTGCAGGCAATTTCATCAAGTCATCAGACGGCTACTTTGGAATCAGTGTGTCGAAGTGGC
>Ga0209780_1005137_pt1 | contig 10273 bp, 9 predicted proteins | sample WorMetexBAHAMAS2_FD_187384 | JGI IMG/M metagenome (GOLD analysis project Ga0209780, IMG submission 187384) | Marine gutless worms symbiont microbial communities from Max Planck institute for Marine Microbiology, Germany - Inanidrilus exumae... | ecosystem: Host-associated > Annelida > Digestive... | reverse complement strand
GCTGTTCACTACATCGACTACGGTAACTCTCTTGTGCCACCGTTAAACACAACAGACCGTGACTGTCAACAGCTGTTCACTACATCGACTACTGTAACTCTCTTGTGCCACTGTTAAACACAACAGACCGTGACTGTCAACAGCTGTTCACTACATCGACTACGGTAACTCTCTTGTGTCACCGTTAAACACAACAGACCGTGACTGTCAACAGCTGTTCACTACATCGACTACTGTAACTCTCTTGTGTCACTGTTAAACACAACAGACCATGTCGTCAAGCAGTTGTTGTAGGCAGCATTTGAACCGATCGACATCAAACACAGACATGATTGCCGCTAGCGTCATCTCCACCATGACAACGTCGTTGCTAAGCAACACAGCAGCAGCAGCAGCAGTAACGTACTGTACTGCATTGAACCATCACACAGCTACGACGACTGTCTCGACTTAGAACACGCTGTGAGCTCTATTAAGTAAGTAAGAAGTATTTCATAGCATAAACCAAACGTACATTGCAACAATGAAAAATGTACGCAAGAGAATAAAAGCAGGTCATTAAATACGAATGCACAATATAAAGTACAAATAAACAATACATACAATTATTAAAAGATACTAAATGACAGTAAGCGAATTATATCATATTAATTGTGCACGATGTCTGCGCACACAGATGAACAGAAGACTGATGGATTAGGTTTTTGTGAGCGTGTCTTTCTGTTTACTTTAGCCAGCTTCCTATGTTAATAGGTTTAATTTACATTGATTTTTTTGCTGTTGATGAGTCAGGTTTTCAACGTCACTGGCAACCTACAGTCAATGATGTCTGACAACAATCAAACTAAATCTGGCACAACACCAACATTGCTTATTTGCATCTCGCAAGTATCCATACTTACTTACTGACTTACTTAATTAATTATTTAGTAACTGATAGATTCTGCAATAAAAGTGCACAAAACAATAAGAAGTTTACGAAATCTACTGACGTAACTCGACCTATTAAAAACACAATAAGGACTAACAGTCAACCTGTTAGTTACAATTAAACTTAACAAGAGCCATGTGGCAGTTAATTAAAAACAGTAATTTGCAATTTTTTTCGATAAAAACTACTTCGGTTAATAATTATCAATACCTCTTGGTCACCACATCACTGCAATGTTGCTTCCGCAGCTGACCAATCAGGTATGAGTACAGGTCTACAAGGAAGGTGGCCGACAGGTGCTGGTCCAAGAACGTTGTATGGGAACAGACAGCACGGATGAACTGCAGACAGCTTGACGTCACACCTGATGACAGCTGTCAATCAATACATACCTGCCTGCTGATTGGCCAATCTAATTTAAGCACAACAACCAGAAGTGACTGGTGCAAAGCTATGACATCGTCACTCACAGCGTGAAATCCACTGACGTGACTCTAAGCGGAAGTGACGTCATTCTTTTCACCCGGGAGTCAAGTGACGTCACTCTCTTGACGTCAGCAATTAACACCAGTGACAACAGTCAGTTACTTACTTGTCATCAGTCATGATAATAACACTCAGTGCACACACACACACACACACACTCGCATCCAAACATCCAAGGTCCAGTGCTCAACCTCATCCTGTCTTCATCCCACGCCTCTGATGCTGTACCACTATGCAACTCTCAGGACCCAGACCCAGTATCAGTAAGTGAAATAAATTAACAACTCAAAACCAACAGGCCACTAACGTACCATGTGCGAGTGGAGAAGATAACGGCAGAAGTCAGCAACGCGAGGCAGAGAGACGAGTAGTTTGACACGCAGTGTGTCAGCCTCCGAATCACAGCGACTTGATAGCACGTACAACATCTCATGACTATAGCTAGTCAGTATCTCTGACAACACCCGCATAGAGCTGTCATCAGACAACACAAAGATGTCAGTCGCTGCCATAGAGACGTCACTCACTGCCATAGAGACGTCAGCTGTTGCGGACGGTAATAGTTTCAGCCGCGGCAGTAACTTGAGGAACTCACGAAGCAATGAATCATTCAATGTTGTCAGCAGGACACGATTGTCAGCGCGAAGGTATGGACGACTCAGAGCCTGAACACAGACAGACAGACACACACATGGACAAACAGACAGACAGACTGACAGACAGACAGACAGACTGACGAACCAAGACAGACAGACAGACAAACTCACAGACAGACAGACAGACAGACAGACAAACAAACTCACAGACAGACAGACAGACAGACAGACAGACAGACAGACCGGGCCTGTGTGTCTCATGAGTTGTTGTTGAGTTATGTCAGCGTCTGTCAACATTGACTGTTGTACTGTAGCTTGGATGATAGTTTCCGTTGACAAGATCCATTGTTTTCAGCAGGCTTCGCTATTCCTCACTGCCTTTGCTCTTGCACCTTCTGCTGACCATTGGCGTGTGTTTATAAATTATATTTACTTATTAGCTCACACGATATCACACGAAACTTGTTTCATACTGTAATGTTAAAATCCAGAGACGAAAGAAAAACTGAAACAGATGACGAAGCTCAGTCAGCGCTAACAGATTCCGACGCAGATTATTATTATTATTATAATTATTAGCAATGAATAAGACAGTGTGTAACAGTTGAACCTGTGTTATGACATCCATCAATGCTAGAAGAACGCTGTACGTTGGACTCTTCAAGACCAATAAAATGTGATCACTAGACTTCCTTTTGTCTCTTAACTCCACCAGTGTCTGCCACACAAACACACACACACACACACGCACACACATGCACACCACAGTACTGGTTTAACTGGCCTAGTTTTGTAGGATTACTTCAAGTCAAGCCACATCTCAACAACTGAACATTAAAGACAGGCTGAACACGCGACCAACAGCGTCAATGCACTCCACGTAACTCACCAAAGTACCAACACTGGACCATCTCATCTTTCTTAATCTACAATTCAAAAGCACGACGACCCTCCCATCTTTCTTAATCTACAACTCACCTGTACGATGCAATCCATGAGCTAGCACTTGCTACAGTCATTACCTATCTGCCAAATTTGAAGTCTTTATCTCTACCCGCTATGAAGATACAAAAGGCGATATAAAATAGTGAAAATGGGGTGGTTTGGGGTAGTTAGGGTCACTGAAGGTCTCTGGAAATAGCACGCTTCAATAGAACGCATACAAGTTCAATTAGTGTTAAATATGTAGTAATTATGTTGCTATCTTGCACCACTTATGAGCTATAGTGAGATGTTGGTCGAAAATTGTCGATTTGAACCTACCCCAGCTCTATTTGGTGCCCCCGTTGGGGTTCACCCTATTGGAATTTCGCTGAGTTTTTCTTGCATCAGAAAAATTGAGTCCCTGGGTATCATACGGCATTGTTTGTGTGATCCTACGTTTAGCCATTATGGTACAGTGCCGGCTTGTGATGGACAGACAAACAGACACACGACCACAGCATATACCGCGCTAGCATAGCGTCACATGGTAAAAATAAAATAATCTGTTGTGAAAGTGAAAATGGTGAGTGTACCTGTCGTACAAAGGTGTGAAGTTGTTCAATTGTGGACGAATGTCTGACGGAATGTCTCAGTAAAGAGCGCAATACGTCATCAGAGACTGTCATCAGCCGAGAACACTGCACAATGTAACGGCGGCAATAGTAGCTGAATGAAAGGTACGTCGACGGGTCTATGGAACTGTAGAAGGGAGAATGGGTTAGGGTTAGCAAATCACATCACGGCAAGTGAGTGACAGTGCTTCTATTTATACTGCAGCAACATCAGAGATACATTTGCAAACAAGATGAAACACTTCAAAACAGACAACAAGTAATGTCAAAATATACATTACGTTGAGTATTCAGACAAAGTTACTATAGATAAGCTAATATTTCGCTAGCCAGTACAAGATAAAGACTTTCTGTCTGTAGTAGCTGCATATGTTGACAGTTTTGAGCACGGTGCAAGTTGTTCATTATGGCAGAGTCAGGAAATAACTCCGGCACAGACAGACAGACACACAGACAGACAGACAGACAGTCAAACTGACATTGTGAAACCTGTGTTGCAACTGTGTGGTGGTGCAGAGCGGAGAAGCAGTGAAGCAGATTGGTGGAGTGGAGCAGGTGAACAGACCGACTCTCAGTCAAACAGAGTCTCAACAAACGTAGACTTTGCTCCAGTACAGTCACTAGGTCATCAGTCATCAGTTCACCAGTGTGATTGACAGCCAGCAGCGTTGACAATGACATCGTCAGCAGCAGACACTTTACTCGACTCACGACATTGATGTACTCCAACGGCAAACACTCCAGCACCTTACAACCAGACAAACAAACACAGACCTCACAAACACTCCAACACCTTACAACTAGACAAACAAACATTCCAACACCTCACAAACAGACAACAAACACAGCATTGACAGCAACACCTCACAACCAGATCACACTCAACACGTCAACACAACGCCAACTCACAATCACTACAGAATCACTCTATACCATTCTCACTCACCGTAACAACAATGTGAGTAGAGCAGGACTAGGATATAGACACAATATGTGACCAATTATAACATATGTTTGGTGAGATTTACTGGCTTCAGAGACGAAGCATCACTAGCGTGTGTAGTCGCTTCACACTGAAGTCGACGGCTCAAGAGAGAAAGAGGTTTCGTGGATGATTAGTGACTTTGCCTGAAATCTGATCCACTCGTCTGCAATTATGAGCACGTTACAACTGCAACAAGGCTACAAATTACACATGATTATTGTCATATGATATCTGTACCCAAAAAACCTGAAATACAAGAGGGTCAGGTGATAGTTCTCTCAGCAGTTTGATGATGGAGCAAGAAGTCAAAAAAGTCAATGATTAATTGTGATTGAGTGAGTAATTGTCTGAGAGCATCATGTTTCCATTGGCATTGCTCACTGCACCTGTAAGAACTGTATCAGTTACCCAACCAAGAATGTAAAAAACACTCGCAATAACCACTGACTTTTGAAGGAACGGAGAATGCACTGTTTACGTCAGCGCGCTGATGACAGCAATCAAACACCGACATGCTAAGAAAACAGCTATTAAATACAGACAATGTAGAGAACACAACAGAAGCAGACAGAACGTGTGCAGACAGAAGAAACCAACTTGAATCGTGGAGTTGAGTGTAGAGACGTCATCAAACAGTCGCGTGGCACGTACATGAGGCATCGCCAACATCTCATGAAGTTTTGTGACAACATCATCCGACAGTTCCGTGTTCATCTCTGATGTCGGCTGTGCAACATTATGTGATGTTGACTGTGTAACAGTGAGAGATGATACCTTGGTCAGCAGACTGACCACACTGTCCACATCGGCCGAGTGCTTACGTCGCTTTGACCTAAACACAACAGCAATGTCAACATCAAACAGTCGTATATTTCAAGTTCATTAGTGATTGTTCAAAGTTTTTTTTACACAATTCATAACAAATAATTCAATTTATTATCCAGTCCTCGTTCGTCTGTCAATTAATTCTTGTTTTATAGCATTTATAGTGACAAATAACAACAATAACAACAAGAACAACAGCTTCACTGTCACTGTACATGACACAGCCTGTGTTATCGGCAGTCAAGAAATGTAGAGTTCTGTTGCAGCAACCTGTTTCTGCACACAAAGCGTTGCTGATGACAACCAGGTCAGTTGGATGAAAGAGAAGATATTGATAAGAGTCCTCCTTCATGGCGTGTTCCACACTTTATCTGTACCTCATTCTCATAAACAAATGATCACAAAACTGAAATTCACCGTCGATTTCAGTTTCCAATCACCATCTGCTTTTCACCTGTCACACTGACACTTGTGTGGCCAGTAGCGGTGCAACAGATTTAATGCAGAGCGAGTAACAGAGATTTTATTCCATCTTCATCCAAAGTTCATTATTGAATTATTAAAGCTGATCTGCATTTACAAAATGACTGAATTCATATGCAATGCTTGAAGACAATGTAATATCGGCCGACTATGCAGTTGCTAATTGTTATTATCACAAAAAGTACACTTCCTATTCTACATGTTGTGCAGAAAATCACATATGCATGACAAAAATAAAAAAATCCATGAAATAAAATTTACCGCTCTGTATTGGCACTACCTTGTAGTGCAGAGAAAAGTTTAGCAAAACTAACTACAACCTCTCCCTATACAAAGTCAAAGTCAATGCCTATTGTTTACAGGCCAGAGTGTGAACATACGGCGTGTGACGGTAGCCAGTGACACTTCTGATTACTCTGTCTACTGTCATCGACACCATAGAGTCATGCAATGTACGCATCTCACAGAACATAGATGAGTGAATAAATCTGTCGACGACTTGACGAAGCAGCTCACCACCACTGTAACACACACATTACATACGTCATAAACGAGAATGGAAAAACACCGCTTTTTGTTTGTAAGAATTATAACGAAACTGTTCAGTAGCAAGTTGATACGCTGTACTAGTGGCCTGAGGACTAGTTTGATCTGCTTCCGTCAGCTGTCAGTCAGTGTACATGAAGTCATGATGAGGCCATTAAATGCTATCATCACTGGAGGCAGGAATGGCATTTGGCCTCATACAATTTTGGACCATTTTACCCCCGGGATAAAGGGGCAAACAACCAGCTAACCTACATTCACCAAATGTAACAGCTGAGCACAGATCAGTCAGCCAAAAAACTTCTGAGTCCCCCTTGCATGGGCACATAAGGATCCCATCAAACACAAAATAGCGATCTTCTCTAGTAACCTCACACCAACGACCAACTCAATCTAGTTACCACACAACAGAACAACGGCACACACGCACAGACAGACAGACAGACAGACAGACAAACATTCAACCCAGACAATAACACAACCTGTGGTATGAGCAGAAATGTCACCACGTTTGGCTAAAAATAACTGTAAAGCCAGTGAGTAGTGAGTGTCAGAATGGTCAATCTTCACATTACAACCATTACTTTCAGTTTCCATTTTACTGGCTTACTTTTCTGAATGGATGCCATTTCCCCGAGTGACTCCAGGCTGGGTGAAGTCGTCCCCCACACTAAGTAGCAGGACGGATACCACTTCCCTGAGTGACTCCAGGCTGGATGAAGTCGATCAACAAGTGACGAGCTTCACCTGTGCAGGTGGGAATGACCGCCAATCAACAGGTGACGAGCTTCACCTGTGCAGGTGAGAATAACTGTCAATCAACGATCTTCACCTGTGCAGGTGAGAATGAGTGTCAATCAACGAGCTTCACCTGTGCAGGTGAGAATGACATTCAATCAACGTGGACAGTAGCAGGTCGGCCACAGCGTTCACGTGTGGTCGGCTGCAGTCTGACGAATGTTGTGGAATTATCAACGAAATGTTGACGAGTATCATTGACCAGCGATCAGCCATCACAGCAGCGTCTTCCACCTACGCCCATCAAACACACACACACACACACACAGTCACACACAGACAGACTGACACACACAGTCACACACAGACAGACAGACACACACAGACACACACAGACAGACACACACAGACAGACAGACACATCACAGCAGCGTCTTCCACCTACGCCCGTCAAACACTCATTCTGTTAACGTGACATTTATTCCCAGAACTTCTACAGGTTGAGCCACGCCACCTAAAGAGAGTCAGTGTTGATAAGTGCCCTGCATGTGAGAAGTATCTCTGTCACGCAACCGACAGTAAAAACTACGTAAAGAACCGACTCATAGCAGAGAAATATCATCAACAGGCCTCACTCATCAGCTGTTGATGTGCCAACTGACACCACAGGCAAGGGATGACGGCTCTCTGACAAGAGAACGTAATCTCACTCCTCACATTCAAGTAGTCAGCAGTACATACACATCAGTAGTACGTACACAAAATGACCGACCGCTTGCATGCAGTCAACCACTACAATGCTACACAGACACCCCGCTCAGCCCTGTTTAGCCCTCCACTGCTGGCTTCAGGGGGTAAACAATGCTATCAGGACCACGGCCACCATTTTTGGGTCGTGCGGTGGACGTAGTCAATTGTGCCAAGAATGAAATAAATAACATCAAGGGTAATGGAGGTCCCAGCGGCTGAAATGGCCTTCTGTGTTGTTACACTGTGATTAGTCAACATTAGAACATGCAGTGGAACAGAAGTGATACCGGACAATGTTGCCAGACGTCAGCAGCTCTGATGAGTAAATAGTCTGCCAATTCGTGCTGTAGCAAGTCGTCCTCGTCATGAAGACCAAACTGAAGACAATATTTCACGTTCTGGATGAGCAGTCTCTCCTGACAACACAACTCAGACACAATGACTATCAAAATGATGATGATGATGATGAATTTGAAAATCACGAAATCAGTGCCTGCTACAACTAATTTCAACCTCTATTCCAATTTTTAGGCTGACTCCTCTGAGTTGACCTAATACAGTCGGTCTCAAATGTCCACCCGTCCACAAAGTTTCTTTGATATCAATGAAATTTGATGCATATGTAGAGGTCGACGAATGATGCATGACGGTATGCAGTATGACCCAGATCCAAAGTCAAGGTCAAGGTCACGAGCCCTTGAAAAGTTGAAAGTGGGAAATTTGGCCATTTTCAAAGGCTATCTCCTCCCCCATTTATAATGGGGGGCAGAGGACCATGGATTCTTAAATTAGGGCACAATACCTAAAGCTTATTGGGGCCAGTTTTTTATCTTTGTCCTAGTTTTTGTGTCACATGACTTTGAAGTTGGCAGCAAGTAGGAGTCGACCGCCAGTCCCATACGGGGCTAATTTTTGTCTGTCTGTTTTTTGTCTGTAGCTGCAGAATGACAACTTACTAAAATGTGGTAATAAAACTGCTTCAACAATATTGTGAAATGTTCGAATGAAGTTTAATTTGTTTGAAATATTTACCCAGCACAGCTGTAGATGACAATGTTGAGCTTCAGTAATCAACTGATGAAGCTTTTGCCATCGCCGCGGCGACCAACCATGGTACAGAGACGAGAGATCAACAAGTCCATGACACACATCACCTGCTCACATCAATGAGATGCAATGTGGCACCGCAGTTTTAGAAAGTTTTTTAGATACAACGGTTGAGTTCATTTCATATTTTTCACAGGAGTAACTGGTTGTTTAGTTTGTATGTGTAACGAACAAACTCCATGATGTCACTTGGCAGAATAACAACGCAAATGCACATGTGGACTGACTTCAATGAAATATCAATTCAATTCACATGCCATAACGACCCAATCTCCTATTTATCAGCCACATGACTAGCCAGTCAGCTCGCTTCAGTTTCATTCCTACATACATTGCACAGAAGAACCAGACGAGACGTCCTTCCTTCACCAATCAACCAACATTGTCAAAGCTCTCAACACACTCACAGTACTCAAGCCCATCACACACTTGCCTCCTTCATCAATCAGCTGACTGCTGAGGCAAGAGGCCCTGGTCCCTGCACACTGACAGCTGTCAATCATTTTCTCACCTGTCGCGATGTCTGACCGTCGTTCAGTGACAATGTCACTCTGTTGCTGACTGTCGGACGCTGTTGGCAGCTGATAGACACACCGTAGCATCAACAGCTCACCACACAAATGTAGTAGTGTCAGCAGAGCACAAACCACCTTGTCACTGACGACATCCTACAATATGCCATAACACACCTTGTCAGCTTGTCATATGGGCAGTGGTGTCTGTCAGAGAGGGCGTGGTATCCCATGGTTCATCAGTCATCGGTGGATCATGACAGAATGATTTCTTAACGACATATCAGCACGTTACAGTGCCACAAAAAGTTGGACAATGATAAATGAGGTAATAACTAACACATAATAAAAAAACAAGTGATCAGGTGTGTCATCGTCAGAGAAACTGGTAGGCCAGGCCTACACATCAGGTCAGAGTTAGTTGGAGTTTAACGTCCCCTTTCAGCACAAATAATGGCTATATCAGAGACAAAAGTTCAAGGGTGGAGAGCTATCTCTACCCAGTGAAGGAAGGCCAGCGATATATTAACCTCAACCCTGGCCGCCTTTTTGTTCAACAGCCACCCAAAAGGGAAAGGAATCGAGAGGCTCATTTAAATTATTACGCCAGCGCCTACAACAGGCAAAGACAACTATCACACCGCAAGACTAAACTAAACCAAATACAACAAAATATGAGAATAAATCTTAACTAAGCAATACAGATAACATAATCATAACACAAAAACAAACTAAACCCAGGTTCGGTCGCCTCCTAC
>Ga0209780_1005136_pt1 | contig 10273 bp, 7 predicted proteins | sample WorMetexBAHAMAS2_FD_187384 | JGI IMG/M metagenome (GOLD analysis project Ga0209780, IMG submission 187384) | Marine gutless worms symbiont microbial communities from Max Planck institute for Marine Microbiology, Germany - Inanidrilus exumae... | ecosystem: Host-associated > Annelida > Digestive... | reverse complement strand
CTACATCCACGAAAATAAAACTGTCTTCAACTGCCGCTTGAAGACGCCGAGAGACAAGTCCGGGTGTCGAAGTGCCGTCGGTAGAGAGTTCCAAGATGCTGGGCCAGACGAGTAGAAGGCGCGCGGGCCCAGTGTTGATGTAGATGTTCTGTGCACCAGCAAGTGTCCTTCGTCGGCGGAGCGGAGCTGAGATCGTCCAGGGACGGCGGCAAGTGGAATGCAGCATCGTGAGAGGTATTGAGGTGCCAGACCGTGGAGGCACTGAATAGGATCAGTACATTCTAAAATATTGATGACAATAAAAAATAATACTAATAATTTAACTCGTAGACTACTTGGACACGCGACGCTGTAGTTAGCTCGGTCACGTGACCACAAAACTCGTCGCTTTGTTAGTACGTCAGTCGCCAGCTGGTCCGCCTCATTGTCGCACGCCAGCAAGCACCTGCCGCCGCCTAGCTTGCACCCCCTCACCCCGCCCGAGTGCACAATACGCAGCATATTTTACGGACAATTTCAAGGGCTTCACGAGCCCGACAGAGTACTCATCGCTATCTAGCAATCTCGCCATGGCAACCGCCCCTAGCAACGGACTTAACTGTGGTGTCGTTGGCGTCTGTGCAAAGAGTTTTTGACAACAAAAATTGTGATAGCGTTAAGAATTTTTGTTCCGCGATCTGTGCCCCTGTAAACATGTCCATTGTAGCTACTGGTGTAGACTTTTAGAAGACTGGTTACAGCTTGTAAGCTGTAGCCGCGCGTGAGCGTGCTAACTTATATACGCAATTTCACACAGCTCTGAATAGCGGCCGTATTGATCGATTTTCCCGTCGCGTGATACGGTTTATACGTTCACAGTATTGCGTCACCGGTTGACTGTAATTTACTACTTGACTACTTTTTATGCCATCGTTATCCGACAATGTCGGCGAAGGTATTATGTTTTCGGGCTGTCCGTCCGCTGCGTTCGTCCGGACAGATCTTGTTATCATGATAACTCGTGAACGGCTTGAGCAATCTCGATGAATATTCGCATCGTCTACTGAAGACCTGATTAGATTCTGGAGGTCAATGGTCAAGGCCCAGCATGCTATCGAGGTGGAGTAGGTATCCAGGTTGACGGTGAAGAGTCTAAGTTTATCTTCTAGCTAGCTACTAAAAGTAGTGAAACTGCTGATAGTTAAAAAACTGTCCATCACTGCGACACACAGACACTGGACTAAAGTGATCTGTAAATATACATGCATGCTAAAATTTCCGAGCTATTGGAGTTCGCCGAGTTCGGAAAAGTTGCAGTGTAAAATGTGAAATGGCGGTGAATGTTGCTGGCAGTGACGGTGTGATGGGTGTTGGTGCTGTAGAAGAGGAAGATACAAGGACGGCTACAGCGGCGAGCGAGAACGAGTCTGGTGATGAGGTGGACGTGGTATCCGTGCCGACGTCACCGCGGCTGCGGCTGCAGGCCGTCGCTCGACCGGAGATGATCGCCGCCAGCAGACCGGTGTCGCTCGTGAGAGACCTGCTCGTGCTGCCGCCGGCCTGCTCCCTGCTGGCCCGAGTCACGGCCATGCACAACTACAGCAGCTGCAGTGGTCAGCGTACTGCGTCGTCCGCATCGTCATCATCACCGCCTGCATCAAGTCGAGATATCTACTCGGCCCCGCAAAGTCCGTCGGCGTCGCCCGATGTGCCGGCCCCGCGGCACCGTCTGGATCGCCGCTGCTTTTCGACCCCTGCGTCGCCGTCTCCTGTCCTGCACAGTCCCACGAGCGCTGCAGTCCGTCGGAGTAACCGTCGCCGGGCGGTCCGTCGCAGACCGCGACCGACCGCGCCGTCGTGGGATTCGAGCGCGTCCGACGACTCGGACAGCGGCGCGTCGACGGGGCACGCGACGGGCCACCATGGCGGCGGGCACCCTGGCTGCGGCAAGCGTGCGCACCACAACGTGCTGGAGCGCCGCCGGCGAGACCACCTCAAGTACAGCTTCGAGGCTCTGCGCGCCGTGGTACAGGGCGCCGCCGGAGACGTGCGCATGCCCAAGGTGGCGATACTGCGTCGCGCGCGCGACCACGTGCGACAACTGACGACCGCCTCGCAGAAGCTGTACGACGAATACTCGCGACTGATGGGTCTCCATCAGCGCTTGAGACAACGGCTGGCTTCACTTACGAATGACGACGACCAGTTGTCACAGCCTGACGCTGATCAGACCGTGTGTAGCGGCGGTACTTTCCTGGGACAGGCGGCCGCTTAGTAGCATACAACTACTTATTTCACACCTGCTAATTCTGCTCAAATAGTTTGCACAAGACTTGTTGCGGTCATTCGTCGTGCGCAACACTAATAGTGATGCTTCGATATTTCAATGTACAAGCCACAAGCTCGCTCCGCTCATTGTGGCTTGGCCGCCCGTCCGGCCGTCCAGCCACGCCCCGCCCGCCGTACCCCTGGCCAAACAAATTCACCCACCGACGGATTATTAGACATAGACTGATAACTGATAATGTCATTTTTATACTGATATTTTATATCTGTCATCGAAATAAATACTGAAATTTTATATATTGTTATGTTGTCAGAATACGTTGTTAGAATACAACGAAAGCGTGTGCTTCTAGGATTGATTATAGATAACAGTGAGTTCTTCCTGCGCTCTGGGCCACGTAGTGTCCACAGTTGACGGCTGGCCTGCCTTCGTTGCCTCGTCCCAGGTAAGTCCCATGTTACACTGTGTGGGTTGGACAAGCCACTGCTTAGTGCTCTTACTAACTTTTAAAAATCAGCATCTTTGTGATGTCGTGATGGTTATCCGTATTGTGATGTATGTATGTATGATATAGAAAATAAAATTCTTTTGATATCGAAGCATCACTAAGCACTGCAGTTTATTGTGTTCATATTTTGAATTGTCAATTGTTAGGTTTTTGCACAGCTGTCTCCGTATGTAAGTAGACGAATTGCATATCATTTACGTCCCAATGTCGGCGCCGTTTGTTATGTTTTTTTGCTGTTTTTTTGTTAGTGACAAGTGTTTTGGCAGCGTTAAGTTGTAATTGTCTAATGGCTTATTGCTATGGATTATGTCTGTAGTTAACTATTGTTCCTGGCTTAGGTTATGTCTGGAAACCTGTACCACAGTTGTGCGACTTCAGCTGAAAGGTCAGGACCATAGATAACGGAAGTGCCACAATGAATTATGGATAATACTCTACTCATACCTTCATGTTCATGAGTATTAGTGAGTGCCTAGTGCCTACGTGTGGCAAGCACTGCAGTCCTTTCTGTGGTGTTTATGAATATTTATACCGTGAGGGTATGATCCATCAGCAGACGTTGTACACAGTAAGGTCGCCATTTTAACCTGCATCCATACGTCATTTGGAAATGGTGCATTACTCCCAAATCCTTGCAACAATGTCTAGCAACAATGAATACTTATTATGGTGGAGTGAATGGAAGTTATTTCATTGGATTTGTTTAAACTGATTGATGGTTCCAGAAAACGCATGTGGCCTCCGGTGCTGTCTGGGAAAAGTCTAACATTGCAGATGCCCTTGAATTGATGGTGTTGAAAGGTGACTTTGCTGTAAACTATGTGTATGAGTCGCTTGAAGGTCGACTGAATGATAACGCATACAGACAGCTGTTGCTGCAGATGTTCTGTTGCTCCGTACATTGCTAAGTGCACTACATTGCAAAATGACTACGTTACGCACACCTCTATGTAAAGTTGTTCTTGTTATTGCTTGATTTGCCCATCACTGTTCACTGGCTGGTACGCACAGTTGTATCACATATTGTGAGCTTGATGCAGATGGTTGCAGTGTACATCTATAAGCTGAAGTTTAATTGCTGTAAGCTGCTGTTGTATGTATGCGTGTGCTTTATGACAAATGTTTGTTCATGATCGTCAGTGCATTTTTAAAAACTGCATGCAGTTATTATTATTATTATTATTATTATTATTATTATTATTAGGCCACATCACAGCATTGGCTAGCGATAGCCGCCTGTTGCTATACATGGAGTGCCGTGGTCGGTCTGTCTGTCAGTCATGTTCTTGAGCCATGCAGAAACGGCTTAACCGATTGAGATGCCGTTTTTGGGGCTAAGTTGGGTGGGCCCAGGAAACCATTATTAGGTGGGGGTCAAGATCCCCAAGAGGTGCAAAAACGGCTGAAATAAAGGTCACACGTTCGACACTATGAGGTGTGAGTAGAGACAATGCGGCCTTTTGTCAGAATTATTTGACCATTTGTTATCATTACATGCAGTTGTTATTTGTGTTATTATGTCGCAGAAAGGCCTAATGAACACTTTGTTTAGCCGTCTGTCTAATGTTTGAAACCACCACCCACCTTGTTGTAGAATGAAAAGCATGTGCACAGAGTTGCCAAGGAAGAGACAGTGAGTGAGTGAATATTCCTGATAGCATGAGATGTTGTTATCTGGACAATGTTTAGTGTTTATGTGGACTTTATTCTGTGCATATCTACTGCATATGTACTAGTTTATGTTGTTATTTTGTTTTGTGTTGGTTCTGTTAGGTGGCCACCATGGGAGTCCTAAGCGTAGGATGACATAAACATAGTTTATTTGCCACGCAGGCAGTACAAGACAATACAATAGGCAATACAGTATATACAAAGAAATTAAGTAGAAACACATCCCACTAATGTAAAACGGCAGTAGTGTATATAGTTTTATGGTTCTAAAGATCTTGGTGAAATTTGAATGGGGTCATCCCCAACAGGGGCACCATATTTGTCATCCGCCATGTTGGTCTGCTTCATGACTGTGGGCTAATGTAGCGTTACGTGGTGTCAGAAACAACGTTGGATGGTGGAAGTTTAGTTTATAAAACTGATGGCTTACCTTTAAGCCCCGCTGGGACTGAACTGTAATGAACGTAATTCTCAACATATTTAGAACTAGAAAACATAGGCAGTCGTATCGACATGCAGACCCACGCCGGCAACGGCTGTAGGTAGCACAGCGCAGGGTTACAGGATGCCGGCTATAGTCACTAACAACCGTGCGCCGTGACGGTTTTTGTGCCATGTGGCCGTGACCTTTGACCTCTGGGTCAGTGCATGCCGAGCGACTGCTACAGAGTATATGTGTCCCAAGTTTTGTGTTGATAACTCTAACCATTTTCCTTTTAGAGCATGGACATACCGACAAACAGACAGACACGTCTGAACGCCGTACCCACGCCGGCGGCTATGCCGGAGTGGGTAACTAGTTCAGTCTCGGCGATGTGCATGGGTCTTAAGGTGAGCCGTCAGTGTTACATGTAGGCCTGTATGACGCAGAACGTTGCATGCTTGCTGACTGCTGGCAAGAACGTCTCTGAATTGTCTGAATTGGTCTGTTTTTGTGTCATGGGATTTGAAACCTGTTAGATGAGTTAATAGCATGAAAGATAAAAGATTGCCATGTGAATCCAATAAACATCATAGACCCGTGCGCCAGACTGCAGTTTTTGACAATCAGTAGTTTTGTCTGCTGATTGCTACAACTGCTATAATAACCACTTGCCTTCTGTTAGTACACAAATACCAGTACTCATTATTATAAAATAACAGAATTGGATGTCAATCCTATGGTACTGTACTTCTGATATTGTTCAAATTAATACTGCAAGTCATATTTCATGATTGGTCTCGTCATTATATTGATAGCTGAGTGAAATGTGATATTGAATAATTTCTTTAATATCGATTAACTCTTTTAATCTGTCAGCTTACAGAAACATAGATCATATCAAAATGATCAGTTTATATGATGAATTATAATTCTGATGATGCCATATGACCTAATTTATGTTGAAGGTAACTTTAAATTCTTCCAATTAACTAACAAACTATTGAATAATTTTTTCATATACAACAGCATTGACATCATCATGCTGGTATTGCACATTGAAGCTGCAGTAAATACTACAAATGTATATTTATTTGTTATAAGACAAACAGATATACATGCTGTTATAAACAAGAATCTTAAGATGTAGTTGTTGTAGTTGCAAAAGAACTACACTAATGGGAGTTTTTTTGTTGCAGAGATTTTTGTGCACAGTTTATGCAGTAATATTGTTCTGTTATTTTTTGTTACATTGAACTGAAGATTTAAATGCTGCAGTTTTTAAAAGGATTTTGATATATATTGTTTGCTGTATATTAGTAATTCAATGCATGCTATACGGATAGTTCAAATTTAGATTACTATGATAGTTTGTGATTGGATAACCAGTTTCTTTTATAGTGTGCTTCGGTAAGATATGACTTGTCATGATGTAATCGGATTGTGCATTGTGCTCAGATATAAAGCATGCATTGTTATTTTGGATAGCACCGGAGAAATAATAACCTATTTGAATAAAAACTTGTGACAATTTGGTTGAGTGAAGACAGAATCGTCATACCATAAATCCTTAAATAAAAGCTGGGCCTAGAATACAAACCAGGGATGCGAGCTTTTTGTTCTAACAGAAGCCAGGTCTGGCTGGATATTGAATAGCTTTATGCCAGGTTTACTTGCATATAGGATCCAGTGATGGGCATAACTAAGTACTGTAGTTAGCTATTCGGTAAAATGCCTTTAACTACCTATTATGTTACTGTCATCAGTAACAAGTATTGAATATATTATGACTTCAACAGTATTTAAAACACTGTCGAGATTTACAACTACTTGGGAGTTACTTACACTCTTCAAAGTTGTTTAACTGCTAGTTGCTGACTACTCTTCTAGAAGTAGGTTAGTAACTACTTTTTAACTGCTGAAAAGTGGTTAAAACTCCCTATAGTTAACTACAAGTATTTAATTGTTTTCTCTCCCTTCATGTCCTACTCAGGCTGGAGCGTTGCTGTGCCCATGACGCAACGCCAGTCCTCTCGGTCAGCTGCCTTCTGCCAGCCGTTGAGAATGTCAAAGTTAATAGTTAATTACTCCCCACCAAAGGTAGGATCTGCACTCAAGTATCGGTGATTGCGTATTAGAAAATATACAGCAGACTGATATGAACAATTTAAACCATACTAAATGTTTAGCACAAGTGAGTAATCTTGTAAACGTTTGTGCATTGTCCATTCAGCGTATTGTGGATTTACCAATAGAAGCCAGGCCTCAAGTAAATGCAATGCCTCAAATACAAGCCAGAGATGTAATTGTAATTAAAGAAGACTGGTTGCTATTTGAAGATTTACAGTAATTTCTCTGTTTAACTCTTTGAACTCTGATGTCCCTAACTATTCCGCTCTATAACCCTTGCCTCCCCCGCATATTTATTTTAACCCTTTGTGTGCCACAATAATATTGGCCGGTATACAGGCCTGCAGGGTAATGATAGTATGTACTACTAGTACTATGCATCATGTATGTGGGCCGGTATACCGGCCTTTCGGGTACATATGCATCTCTGGCAGGCCGGTTTCCAGACCTGTAGGGTTCAGAGGGTTAATTGTTCTTTGGTAGCAGCAAGATAGCAACGACTTTACTAACAAGAGCTCAGCAAGTGCTCAGAGGGGCGACCGGGTCGAATTGCAATGAATTCAGAGGACAAAATAAGTTGTGCTACTTTTGGGCTAGTCTGGGGATGCCGTTGGGTGGGAATTTCATTGACGGCCGTGAAACCATGTGCTCCACATGTGACCAATCGTATAGGCGATGGGCTATTATATTATATACCTATGGTATAATTATTACCCAGTCTCCCAAAAGTGTCGTTGCAGCTGTGGAATTTAGCATGAAAGATAAACATTTCATTGAAGAGTTAATTTGAGCACAATGCTGCTGAAGATGTTTGATGACGAGATGGGAGTCTCGGCAGCTATAATCACTGATGATGGACAAGAGGCTTGACTATTGCAGAGGGACTGTGCAATACACTGTCACTTAAAATCATGTCAACTGTTGCATAACTGTCGAGAAATACATTTTAAAGTCTTGGACTAGGTGAATGAACGTAAATGTCACTCAAGGTCATCGGAATTGCCACTGTTCGATAAGCCATATCACTTCCTATTTGTGGTTTCAGCAACGATGTATCTTGCACCGTTTCCAAGACAAGACATTAACACATAGAAGTCCCTTACCTTTGATAAGACAGTCGAAATTATAAGCCACGTGTGCATTGCAATTTATGTCTAAACATCATAGTTAATACATGCTATGATTCCTGAGATATAGGGAGTTCGAAAGGTTTCAAACAGCAAAAGCGACCTTCAAGGTCACCGGTAATGGTGCCATTTGATAGGCACATATGATTTCCTATTAGTCTTCCATTGCAACTATGTATGATAAATTACAATTCTGATGATGTACCATTTCCATGATATTATATATGCCCCATACAGACTTTGGGGTGGTAATGCGCCATGATTCAGGTGTTGATTTCAGCACTATACAAATTGTTTGTTTGTGTATTTACTTAATTTTCTTCCTCACTTGCTTCTTTCCTGATACTTTTTTCTTTACTTGTTTACTTCCTCACTTACCTATCTGCTTCTTCCAGAATAGACCCATTCCGTTTCCAGGTCGGAGGTAGTAGGAGGCGACCAAACCTGGCTTTAGTTTTTTTTGCATTCATTTTATGTTGTACTATATTTTGGTACTATGCATAAGAATGAGTCTTATTATTAGCGTTTGTTAGTACCTGTGTCCCTGTCTTCCACCGTTTCTGAGATATCCAAACCCACCTGTATTTGACATCCCAGTTGGGGGCGACCCCATTCAAATTTTACCAAGATATTTAGCTTCAGAAAACTACGTTTGGCGTTTGGGTGATCATACATTTAGCCATTTAGGTAAAATATTATTTTGTGATGGAAGGATGGATGGATAGATTGCCACAGCATATACTGCACTAGCTTAGTGTCATGTGGTAAAAATGAAGACAGCCTCAGGATTCTGCAGCAGTCAACCACACATGAAACATCGTCGGAGTTAGAGATCTCACACTAATTTTGTCGATTCGGTGTCTAACTGATCATATTTTGTCGAGCTATCATATTGTTTCATACTTTTGTACTTTCTGGCAGCTGTGTAATGAAATGTTTATCGTATCATGCTGTATTTTGGTTGGTCTGTAGTGTTTTGATCTGTAGCCATAGGTCACTCGAAGTTCATGTCCAGGCCATTATGATGTTCAAGGCATATAATCCTTGCATTAGTTTTTAATGTCTATTTTGTGTTATACTATATTTTGGTTTATTGTTGCATATCTGCTTTTGTTGTGTTAGGTTTACTTTATTCTGTGCCATGTTAAATTACTGGTGGGAAGGAATGACTCAGAAATGACCTCATTTTTGAGGGGACATAAAAGTGTAACTTGTGTTATTGATTAACCCTTGTGTTATTGATTATGCACAGCCAGACTGCTGGCCAAAGCCAAACCAATGACTGCTTTTTGTTATTTCATTATGGTGTAGCAGCAGAAGTCCCACTTTAAATATCGTAACGTTAAATTTATCAACATAACTGTTGACATGCAGATGCTTGTTACAGTACGTATGCCTAAAATATGCCTGTGGCATTAGAGCTACTATATAAGCATTCTCTATGTGCAGTCTGTTGTAGATATATTCAAATGCAGTTTTGCTGCTTTTGTTTGTTCTTATTTTGGCAGTAATGGTTTAAAGTAATTGGCATTGTTCAATCTGTTCATAGTCGCCATTATACACAACTTTTCCATGTCTTGTGTGTGTGTGTGTGTGTGTGTGTGTGTGTGTGTGCACGCTTTGTTTGCAGTGCTTCTAAATGTATGTGGTGCATGGTGGTGTGCAGAGAGGATTTTTTTCGGTTAGCACCATTGAATTAAGTTGTTTTTTCATCTCTGTTGCAAGGAACTGTGTGCTGTACTTTTTAATGCAGAATTGTATTTTGTGTTTTTTGTGTTTGCTGCGTCGATGCAGTCTCTTTTGCTATTTTAAAGCAAATTATTTGTTGTTTATGATTTTAAAGTTGCAAAGTGAGTGGCATATGAAATGTACTTTCACATTATTTGATGGCTTTGATGGTGTTCATTTTGTAACAGTTTCAATGAGTGATTAAACTGCAATGCACTTTGAGAAACGCTTGTACTTAACTCGATGGTATATTATAATACGAAAGCCATTATCTGATTTACAGAATCGGTACAAATAGTTCTACCTTAAAGGCGAGATATGACCTGAATTGTGTTGAAAGTGCCGTTAAACCCTAACCAACCGTTAATTAGGAAATTTAAAAATGGTGTGAGTTAACAATCAAATGAGCTACAGTGTGCGAG
>Ga0209780_1005135_pt1 | contig 10274 bp, 2 predicted proteins | sample WorMetexBAHAMAS2_FD_187384 | JGI IMG/M metagenome (GOLD analysis project Ga0209780, IMG submission 187384) | Marine gutless worms symbiont microbial communities from Max Planck institute for Marine Microbiology, Germany - Inanidrilus exumae... | ecosystem: Host-associated > Annelida > Digestive... | reverse complement strand
CCCGGGCAGAAAAAAAAGACGGTTCAACGGCGTCCTCTACAAATTGACTGTTGCTGATGCCTTGACTAGCAGCGTCAAGTTATTAGCTGCGCTGACGTGAGCCGAAGCAGATAGATGTGGCAAAGTCCTCTGGCTGGCGCTGAAGAAGTGTCAGTCGGGTAGCTGGCATTGAATAAGTGCCAGTCTGGGCTTAGCCAGACAGAAGGCCACGCCTAGAGGGCGAACGCCTTCGGCTTTAGAAATACCCGATAAGCTGCTCACGCCTACTCAAGCCCTCCTTCACCCTGCTCACACACACCTACCAGTTCCCTCCTCAACCTGGGCTAGCACATTGGACCAACATAAAAAGGTCTCAGCACTGGGGTCCAGAGTAGACTGGACCCCAGTGGTCATGAAATATATACATGTATGTATGTATTTCATGAACGAGCCTCTCTGGTACTGTTTATTTTTCTTGTATTTCTATTTTTCAGGCCTCAGTCTCCATCTGCCTAGCCACGGGGTGGCTGCCTCGTTCCCAGCTTTCATTGCCTCTGCTTCAAAAAATGCCTAGACTACATCACCGTTGAAATTGCACAAGTTTGTGGTTATGTTTTGATTTTGGCAGTTGATACTGATGTGTAAAATTTCAAAGGAGACTCAAAAGCACGCACAGACCGCAGCGAGGGAAACTCGCCCAATGGCTTCATCCTTAATTCATCAACCAGATTTATACGAGCAAAGGGACGTCATGTAGGCCTTCTGACGCCAGTAAAAAATACAACAGTGATAAAAATGTCATCATCATTGATCAACAAATACATTTACAACGCTCACAAATTTTTGGACATCGCCATGTTACTAACTGTGACAAAGGAAAAAATACAGCAAAATATTCTGTACCGGTACTGCACACTGACTATTTCACAAAGGCCAACACCAGTAGCTACAAAATAACTATAATAATAAAATATTAGCCCCGTACGGGACTGGCGGTCGACTCCTACTTACTGCCAACTTCAAAGTCACGTGACACAAAAACTGGGATAAAAATCCGGCCCCGATAAGCTGTAGATATTGTGCCCTAATTTAAGAATCTGTGGTCATTTGCCAGCCCCACTGTAAATGTGGGAGGAGATAACCTTTCAAAATGACCGAATTTCCAACTTTCATGGCTCGTGACCTTGACATTGGATCGGGTCATACTGCACACCGTCATGCATCACTCATTGACCTCTACCTACATACCAAATTTCATCGAAATCGAAGAAACTTTTTTGTGGACAGACGGACGTACGGAGGACATTTGAGACCCACTTTGTTAGGTCGACCCGGAGGAGTTGACCTAAAACTAAAATACAGCACTGAAATGTTTTTACAAAATAACATTGTGGATATACACTCAATGTAAAAGATTTCCAGGAAGTTAGTGTAAAATAAGATTTACAAGCTGGACTAGGATGATGACTAGTATGTACTAGTCGTCAGATGCTACATCTGAAATCCTGGTCTTTGTACAATCTCTATCACATGATAAGATGTTAATTACGTGAAAAAAACTTGAAACTGAATTACATTTTCATTGCTATTTAGTCTCAGAAATATGGCTAAAATACACAAGTATACGTCATATCATGAAGGTAGAACACGGGAATTAACTGTAAAAACTAATGTTGAAGCAAATCAGCATACCACCATCACAACACAAGTTTATCATTATCAGAAATTTTGATAAAGCTGAAAGCTGAACCACAAGTAAAAGCAGCTTTGATTAAGCATTAAAAATTTCACAAACTTAACTTTTATAAACAAAAAGTAAAGTGCACATAAAATCAAAATCGTTGCCTCAAACAGGGCTCATAGCATGCTTGAGAACTGCTCTCATCCGGTCTTAAAAATTTAAGCCTCTTGAAAGTAACTGAAAACAGACGATGTCCTTGAAAATACATACAAAGTCCTTGAATTGTAATCTGCAATCCTTGAAAACAGCATTTTGGCACCACTGCAATTTTTGAAGACTGACATTTTATGCGTAAAAATTTTAGGCCATGAATCCAGAATAAGCCATTGACGACGTCAGAGTGTCAGCTGTTTATGATTACAACACTGGATGGTGGATGCATCTTTGTTTTGTAAGCTTGTTGCAGTGCAGTGAGCCCTATGATAAATGTGATGAATTTTTATTTTTGGCCAATAACACTGGTTCTTGGTAAACACAGTTAAGATCCTTGAAAGTCCCTTGTTTCAGCTGCTCTATAAGCCCTGCTTGAAGACATATCAGTACTGGCAGTTAATAATAATAATAAATGATAACAATCAACGTTTATTTGTTGTCGTCAAATGCAGCAATCACAACAACTATATATACATATAACCAAACAACCATCTGCCAAGTAGGACAGCACTTGTACAACACAACACAAAGAACCATTAGCAACTAAACAATAACACATTAGCATCGGTAGAAGAAAAGAGATTCGCATAGACTGCTTAGGTTCATTGCGAGGGAGCTCATCCCCCGTTGTGCTGCTTTGAGCCAGTGAGGGTGTTAGACTCAATAAAGCCAGCATACGACTGTCGTGGGCCGGATAGCCGGCTCATTTAGCAGCCAGCGTCTTTAACTGATTAGATCAGTATGCCAGTAGTCCTGGTAATAGGACCTACTGTTATGCAGAACTCGGTGTTTCTTCAGCAGTGGTGGCCGAAACCATCGCCAGTACTCATTGTAAAGTGAAGTAAAGCAAATAAGTGCCTACCCATGGATGAATGGCCACCCTGAGTTGGCCTGGGTATTAGCATGGGTATACAAGAACTAGATCTACCACAATGCACTCAATAAATACAAAACAAAAAGTCAATGAACGCACATTAAAACATGGGATTAAATTACACCTGGTAAATATTTACACATTCTGTCATGCTCTCACTAATTTCAATTTTTTTTCTGCCCTCTCCCAGGATTTGAACTCGCGACTTGCTTTGTAATCCAGCATATTACCACTCAAGCACACAGTTCCCCACAGGAACAGTGACACTGAACTCCAGAGTTTGTATATGTACCACTATTACATTAATTGTTAAAAATGGTTAATACTGTAGTGATTGTCTACGGTTCGGGTTAGGAATATAGTTAGGCTAACGATTTAGACCAAGACAGCAGAGGACAATAGCTCTGACATAAACTAAGCAAAAGAAACAAAACTGACTGTTACTTTACTGAAGAAAATTAAACCGCACAACGTGATAAATTGAACTCTAGTGCATTTCTGATTTTTACATTATAACATATGTTCTCAAAAATAAATATCAAAAGACTATATGTACCCAAATACAGACAAAATTAAAAATGGATACCGGTATGTACACTTTTCTAAATGTAATTTTTAAATTTTGGAGCCATGAATGCTGGAATGCAAGTTTGGACAAGAATATTTTATCAGTTCTTGCAAAGAAAGTAAGGTAATGCAAATAGGATTACTCAAGATTTTTGTGAAATTCTGGTAAGGTATGTCTTGATACAAACAACAGTTGATTAGATTTGGGAGATCTAGATACAGATGATTCAGATCAAGGATGCTTTCATGGACGCCTGTTAGCATCACCTCACTGCAGTGACATTCTCTCTCGCCTTGTAATTTAGTATACTTTGACACGTTCCACATGTTCTCGTTGGCACAGTTACACTAAAATTAACAGTCAAACCACTTTTGACATGCAAATAATATAATATGGAATGTGTCCATATTTGGCTGAAAGACAGAACAACATTAGTTGACACAACGAAATACTGATATATGCAGCACTGACTTTGTCTTCTGGACAAATGAGTACTGATTAATGATACAGTTACATATACAATACCGGTACCTTATGTCACGTGGCTGGTCACAGCAGTCACGTCTGGGCCAACAAGTTTCATCAGTCTTCTTGCCTAAGCTGGTGAAATATTCAGCATAGGTATCTATATATGAAAAACGATAAATAGCGGTAGCAAATAACGACAGTAACTGCACAGAACCAATCAGTGTCATTACTGCTATCAAGCAACATACTGCAGCATACAAAACATCGTCGTGTGTGTAAATTAAAAATACACTGTGAGAAATTATATTATTTTTACAATAACTTGGACTGTAGAACAACTTCAATAGTTGCTGCACTGTATAACAATCACACTTCTGCTTCGGTGAACTTGGTTTGCTTGTGAGTTGTGAAATGATTGAAGACATGTTATATTGGACTACATTCACCTGGTCCCTGAATAATTAAACTCGGAGTTATGTTAATTTTATTCTATGCTAAGTAAGTAATGCAAAATTCAACAGCAAAAAAAAACATAAAGTCCTTCCAGAGCCACATGGACCTACAGAATGATGCTGATCTCTACTTCCGTAGTTAACAGCCAGACACCAGCTTACACCATGGGACAATGGATACGGGGCTAGTACATTGCATAGTGTGCCCATTTATGCCTTAGTTTTTGCTGGTACTCACTGTACTTACCCCCGAAAGAAATGCCAGACTGAGTTGAACTGGGTGGCTGGTTACACATTGAGATACCTGAACATACATCACATACCCTTGTAATAATCGGGCTGGTATAGAGTAACTTTGTTGACTGAGACCAATGTGCTATCACTGAGCCAAAGTGTCACTTTCAACAGCACCAGGATAAAAATATTGACAATGTTCGTTAGTCCAACTGTTGACAAAAATACTATGGAACAAAAAAGCTGGGACTGATTTTGCACCAAAAAAGTGACACTACAAACACGGCTTATACATTATAACATTACCAGCTGCCATTTTTTTGTAACGCACATGCATTTCTATGTAAACACAGTCTCTTCATATGAGGCAATTCTTAGTACCATGTTGTTTGCCTAGGTAGTGCAGTGGCCTGATTAAGGGTGAGGTGGTAGTGAATGAAAATTTCTGGTTGTAACACTGAAAAATTATTACCAAAGTTAACATAAGAATAAAAGCAGTCCGGGTTTCTTGGGAGATGCCATACAGACATTACCCCAAACACACCATTCAGGGTAATTTGTCATGCATGCATTAGTATTCCTGTATCAATGAGTACAGGAAATTTGAAGTGCCTAGCTTCACTGATTCCAAAGACATGACTGCCAGACTGGAGCTCCAAAAATTAAAATATAAGTCACGTGACCCTGACCATGTCCATTAGGTGGTAGTTTGTCATCCCAAGGCTAACACTTGACTTAGTCTATCTGTGTACAAAATCTGACAACTCAAGCTTCAGCCATTTGAGAGATATTATTGGGCCCCCAAATTTAAAATGGGTCACATGACCGTGACCATGCACCTTTTAGGGGCGATTTGTCATCAGTAGCTAAGGCTTGCTACGATAACCTACCTACTACATTTGAAGTTTCTGTCTCCACCCACCACGGACTTAAATAAAAGACAATAAAAAATGTGAAAATTGGATGGTTTGGGGTGGTCAGGAGTCACTCAGTCACTGGAAATAGCGCCATTCAACACAGCACACACGAGTTACTATTAACCTTCTATAGTAACTGTGTCCCTCTATCTTGCACCGTTTCTGAGATATAGCAAGATACTGAACGAAAATCGTCGATTTTAATGTACCCCACATGTATTTGGCTTCACCACTGGGCATGACCCCACTGGAATTTCGCCAAGATCTTTGGCATCAGAAAACTAGAACCCCTATGCCACCGTACCTGTATGGCGTTGTTTGCGTGATCCTAGGTTTAGCCATCATGGTAGAACTCCAGACTTGTGACATACAGACAGACAGACAGACATATGATTGACAGCACTGCACTAGCACAGCATGATGCGGTAAAAACGCAAAGGAGTATGCACACATGTATTAAACTATTGGTCAGATGTCAAGCCACGGTTTAATAGGCACAATCAAAACACGAAAACAGTTTCACACTTATAGATAAAAATCAACACCGTCACTGTGTAACACAACTCTGTCAGTGGCACGTTATTATCTGAACCATGCATATAAGCCACGTCATCATTTCCCAACTAAGCTCGGGGTTTTGAAGTAGAGCGGACGCCAGCGCCATGGACATTAAACATTCGCCGCACGAAATAGACCTGAAACAGAGACGTCGCGATGATGACGAAGCAGAGCACAAGTGACCACAGTTGCACGTTGCTGTTGTTGTTTCTGACTGTATACCAGTCATTCAGCAAGTGACCACGACTGATCGCCGTCATCATCAGCACCTTATTGTTGTTCTCACTCACAGTGCTAAGCATTTGCTAAATGAACAGACAAGAAACAACACTCGAACATCAAGTACAGTACACACAAGCTACAATTTAACGGGATCTCATTCACTTTCTGACACTGAGAGCTGGTGAGGGTTAAATCCAATTTGACTGGATGGCTGGCTCAGTTAGCAGCCAGCATCTTGTATCATTAGGCCAGTATGTCATCAGTCCTGGAAACACTCACTACTATTGCACAGAACTTGCTGTTTCTTCCCTAGTGGTGGTCCAGTCGCAGTCAATCTAGGTGGCTGGTGAAATGCCATAAGAGTATACTTACAAATGGTCACCCATCTGAGTACTAACCTGGCTCAACGTAAAGTAACTTTTTATGGTAGCCGCATCCATAGTGGAAAGCGTAATTTAATGGTCTGGCGTCCATCCATCTGTCCCGTCGGCATACAAGTCTCACTGTGACTCACCAGGGGGCAGCATGTGATGTGGCCAGCGTATATATCGGCTTGAAAATAAGGAGGACTGACATACTTGTTATATTATTTGTTATCAGTAAGTCAAGCTGTCCAGGTGTGCTGTTGCAAGATCCACTGAACAACACTATCAGTCTCACAACCTACCATTAACCTCTCCATTACTGGTAACTAAACTGCATTGCTTATCTTAACGCAATGTTTGCAAATTTGTATCCTTCACTTTCCCTTAGCCTGACTAGTTTCTTTAATCAACACAGAAAACTCACAAGATCAGCAATAAACTTATACAGGGTGGCCACAATTTTGGGAAGAAAATTCAAGGAATCTCAAGGACTTTCAATTACCTTTTACAGACCTATTCCAACGAAGTTTTACCACGTTATGGAGTGTTTATGGCATCACATAAAACCATTAATAGCATAAACGTAGTATTACTAACCACAGTTACATAACAGGTGTTACTTAGGTACAGTCTTTGGTGTTTTCAACTATTTTGTAAACTATTGTACATTGGCCTGTCAACAGAGCTTGAAATATTTACATATATTTACACAAATGTCATATTCGATGACAGCAATTATGGACAGTTTTCTAGTTCCAACAGCTTATTATCTGTAAGCTGTTTTAGTTCCTTCAGTTGCTCTGCTTTCTCTCTTGCTGCTTGTCGCATACTGTTTGCTTTTGCCAGAAGTATTAGTTGCCGCAATTTCTGTTTGACCTGAAAAGTCACTAGCTGCAGCAGACAGAGCCTCTGTGATGCCTTCTTTTTCACTTTTTAAACTCACTTACTTCATCACTCAAAGCTTTCCCTGGCTGACCTGCAACCTTTGATCTGTTCTTTGTTTGGTCTTCCACGTAAGCTGCATATTTCTGCCGAGCACTTGTACAGCACAGCAGTTCGCTACTAACACTGATGTTGTTAATGCCGCCAACTCAGTGAATGTGGTCATACACCATTATCTTAGCTGCAAATGTAGATCCTGCAACATTTTCAACCTCTATCTCTTTGTTGACAGAAAAACCACGCTCCACCACCAATACACCTGTTATATGGCCTGTCCATGTGACAAAAGGAGTAGCTGCTTAACGACTGTCCACAACTGCTTACATGACTGACTTTGTGATACAGTCCGACGTCGATCGCGTCGAACGTTTTCGACTCACTTTGAGATTTTTCGACGACGTTTCGACGGCGTCGTAATTTATTTTTTCAATTCGGACTTCAAATTTTTCGACGACGCGTCGGAATTTTCAGTCACTTCTTTCGATGTTGTTTTTATTTTCTGTTAAAAGGTCATGTTAATTTTTCTTCAGTTTTTAGGGAACGTGAACTCTCGTAGTCTAGTTCACGTTTGCTATGCTGTCACCGTTCCGTCTATCGTCTTATTTGTTAAACGAAGTAGGTTCTCTTTTTAGTATTTTGAAGTACGTGCGATATTGTCTTAAAAAGTTCACGTTCGCTATCTCATCTCCTGGTGAGTTCTTGTCTATCATTGAGACATCGTCCGTTTTGCTTTCATAATTTTTTTTGTTAAATTGTTTTGTATGGCCTATCGCATGTTACATTATTATTAGCGTATGTTGCAAACACCGCGGAGACGGGAGATCGTCTCATATTAGGTCACATACTTGAAATTTTTGATTGTGTTTTTGATTAGAGCCTGCAGTAAGTTCGCTTTCAAATGTTCAATCTGTAGACCTACATATCTTGTTCAGAATTAACGTGCTGAATGAAATAAATGACAACTTGATTTCACCATGTCACAAATGGTCACCCATGCTTTGTGGCAGTTTTTATACCACACACACACAAGTTTACTACATTTACTGGAGAAAACGTAAAAACGTACCATGAGGCAACCGGGAACACAATAGCCTACTACTAGAGTACTGACTGCTGAGTCTGAGAGTACTAGTTCACTGTTCACTATGTTTTTATCAGAAATATGCAACCAGAATTTCTGTGTGCATTATTGCTGTAAGTAAATCGCAAGAATTTTTGTTGAAAGTTCGTCGACTTTATTTATTTTTTTCGACGACGACGCCTACGCCTTCACGTCGACGCGTCGTAATTTTTTCAACGACGACGCAAAGGATTCGACTTCGACGACGAGTCGATGTTTTTTCGACGACGTGGGACACTACTTTGTGACAAGTTATCACAGAATAAACTGTCTACTCAATCTCTGTTCTGTAGATGAACCAGTGGGATTAAATGCTGCAAACTGAGACGACTGCTTAACCACCTCATCTACAAAAACTGTGTACTGCTGCAGCGCAGCAAACTGTCGTTAAAAATGCAACTGGCAGGCATTGTTGCAAATGCACAGATTAATACTCTAAGTCACATTATAGATCTAACAGCAACGTCACTAAATGCAAGCAATTCTTTTGTCAACTTCACTTTCACCATGTGCAAAGTTAACAGAACGAAATAGCAGACTTCCACAACAGACTGAGGAAAATAAGTTACAGTAATTAAGTAATCCAACAATTCAGTAACTAGATTGAACCTGAAGTGTACAATACTGGATTGGGGAGTTAAGTAATGAATGCAAAATTTTCACATCGTGGTAACTATGATTGTGAAGCACTTTCAAGGACCTTTTTACACTGAATTAAAACTTTCAAGGCCCTATTCTGTTTCTAAGGACTTTCTAGGTCCCGGAAAATGCATATATTTTCAAGGACTTTCAAGGAAGTGTGGCCACCCTGTTATAATAAAAAGCATGATATAGTAAGACTTTGGACTATTTGTTCTTCAAACATCAGACAGCCTGCATGATATAGTTATCACTTAGGCAAAAAATCTTCATTAAAATTAAGAGGAATGAATGCAAAAGAAACCACCAAAGTAAATGAAAAATATTAAAGACTGTAATGTATCAAAGCAACTGCTATATGTACATGTACATTAGTAAAACATGAATATATACTATTAGGTGTACAAAACTTTATTTTAGTTGTAAACAAGACAACTTGCCGTAAAATTTTCTATTCCTCCATGAAACTCTTCAATTTCATCTGCAAACCTTTCCCAGTCTGCATCAGAGAAACTTAACAAGTAGAAGTACACTATCTTTGATGAATAACGATTCATAGTATTGCCGAAGCAAAAAGTATATTCACCTACAAAATTGGAACAAGTCACAACATTATATCAAGGTCAGCTATCACATAGGGACGACGCAATGCACTAAGTCAGTTGAAATCTTGTCAACTGCTGACAGCTACTGGTACGAAAAATCACCTCTAAAAAGGCTTGCAGTAGGTGAATGACCTTGAAGGTCACTCAAGGTCATCGGAATTATAATCACTTATTTCCCAAAATTTAAAGAGGTCATGAGGCCATGAACACATCCTATTCCTATTGCATTAATACTCCTCAGTATCAACTAGCATACAAAATTTGAAGTGCCTAGCTTACCAGTTAAGATATGATTGGAGTCACAATTTTTGGTCAAAATTCTGCATTTTGGTTCATTTTAGGTCAGAAAATGTGCAGCTCAACGCTAGACATGATTTCATGAATATTGAGGCTTATGTGAACGGATCATAGGGCAAAGAGTGCTAATGGTCAAAGCT
>Ga0209780_1005134_pt1 | contig 10275 bp, 11 predicted proteins | sample WorMetexBAHAMAS2_FD_187384 | JGI IMG/M metagenome (GOLD analysis project Ga0209780, IMG submission 187384) | Marine gutless worms symbiont microbial communities from Max Planck institute for Marine Microbiology, Germany - Inanidrilus exumae... | ecosystem: Host-associated > Annelida > Digestive... | reverse complement strand
GGCTATCACGTGGTGTTGTTTGCGTGATCCTATGTTTAGCCGTTTTGATACAATACCGGCGTGTGACACACACACACACACACACAGATAGACACGCGATCATGGCTATTACCCGCCTCTGCGCAGGTAAAAATGTGAAGCGGGATAGGCTAGTTGCGATATCTTGTCCTTTGTCATTTTAAGATGTAGTCAAATTATAGCTGACGTTTTAGGCCATCCCATACATCAAACGTTATGTACTAAAGACGAAAGGGTTAATTAACTGTCGGTACACATCAAAGACCATGCTACAAGGTTAAGACTGTATTGATGTCATCTAAACACTGGTTCGGTTCAACTACTGCAACTTTATTATGATCCGTACGTTTTCCAGACTTCACCCAACTTCTCCTTCACTATCTCCACTTTCTGAGTAGCTCTTCCACATTTTCCTGACCAGTTGATGAAGTCTAGTCTACAACTCAGAGAGAGAGAGAGAGAGAGAGAGAGAACCTGGTTGAACGGAAGTTGAATCTTGTGAACGTGAGCGGAGTAGTACTCATCATCAGTCCACCTCATCAACTCACTGTCAAACTCCACCGACATGTGACACAGTCGACGTACCAGCTCCTGCATCAGCAACATGCACAATGCAGTCTGTGTGACATTCAAATATGATGTCCCACTGTCAAAAAGTCAAGAACCCGTGTTGAAATTACATCATATTTGAATGCTACACAGATTATTATATATCACCGTATGACCAATTATTAAAATTTAAAATTTTTGAAACTAAAATAAAAAATTTATTGTTTATTTCGAAATTTAGTTTCAAAATTGAGGTAAATTTTCATTTCCCGTCATGTCGTGGTTCAGTAATCAACTTCGTCTGTTACGTGGCAACATCTAGTGAACGCTGTTACAACGAAAATGTTTATTGGCAACTTATTCTGTTCGTTTATGAACGAATTTAACAAATTAATATAAACTGATATAACATCAAAGTGCAAATTCATACCTTGTTTAGAACATATAGTCAGGTTTAGTCGTGTCCTACGACATCTGGCCTGGAAACAGAGTGGGACTATTCTGGTAGAATTGGAAAAGATGGAAAAGCAAGAAAATAGATGAAGCAAATAAGAATGGGAAAGGGGGAAAAGTGAAAGATATTAAAAAATACAGTAGAAGGTGAGGAAGTGGGAAGTGAAGCTATAAGGGGGAGATTGCCCTGGGCCCACATGGGGCGATGAAGTCAAGGATCACGAAGGCTCTTCTCATGTCAGAAGTGCAGAGTCAAATGAGACAAGGCTGGAGGACGTTTTGAAGGACGTGATGTGGCACTACTGACGTTATGTCCAGACCTAGTTTCAGCTGATATCAATCCTACTTATTGTATTTTGGGCCAACGACTAAACAAACAAGTAGCACGTTGTTTATGTCATGTCACATTGCGGTATGAGACTTTGCCTTACTTGCCTAGCACGTTATGTCCTTGTCGACGGCTATATGAAGTATTCGCCACTGATATAGAATAGAAAGAGGCAAAGTGAACTGTTAGTGTGTTGATTCTTGTTGGCATGCACTGACCTACAGAAAAGCAAAGCGAGTGCTTATGGAGTTGATTTCTTGCATATCACAGATGAGACAGTCAGACCCTTATTCCGACAGTTCTGAATCCATTGGAGATGGGTTACATAAGACTTATGGACGTTGTAGCAAAGAGAATTGCAGTAATCAAGGTTGGAGTTAACAAAGGTACAGGCAGTTGTGGAATCGAGGTGAGGGCGGAGTTGACGATTATGATGATAACAGACTTTAAAGAGAGATAAAATTTACTCTGTAAAGGTAAAGTGTTGATGAAAGACATAGCCAAGGTTACAATCAGAGTGGGTAGTGTGGAGTCAGGTATTGTGTATTTCACCAAGTTGTATTTTTCACGTTTCCACGACAACTCGACAAGCTCTAGCTTTGCTTTTCTGTACGTCAATGCATGCCAACAAGAATCAACACACTCACAGTTCATTCTGCCTCTCTCTATTTGCCATTTTAACAGAAGTCCGACATGTTACTGCGAGAAAGACAGTCTTCAGTGACAGTGTTTGTCCTCATAAATACAAAATTGTCAGTGCTGTAATGAAATTTGGACTAAGACGATCTGGCAAACTTTTCAGCTATTCCAAACTTAAACAAAACTTAAAACTACTCAAATTGTTGCTGATGCTAATACTGTAATTACAGACGATACCTCGGCTCTGTTGAGAGTGACAGTGGTGAAATGTTGTGGATATTTCAACTGCAGAACTCGCTGCATGAAGGCATCAAGCACCGCTCCACCGACATTGATTCTCTGACACGCCGAGGCACACAGCCGACCTCGCAGCACTGGGATAATGTGAGTTGAATGATAGCCACACGACACTATCAGAGCATCATCATCACCATGACAACCATCATCAGCAGCAGCAGCATTGTAACTGTAGCTGAACAGAGCATCAATGCCGTATGCCACACGAGGAACACAGTAGCACTCAAACAACAGCTCTGACATCTCTACACATACAAACACACATACAAACACACACACAAACACACACACACACATACACACACACATACACACATTAATGGTGCATGATTCACTGAAAAAATCTATTTGATTCATGCATGTGAACTAATTTTTTTGACTTGATTTAAAAACAAGCTAAAACAAATAAACTTTCTCTTTTTTAGATTAAAAAAATGACAAAAAACTATAAAATAGCAGCAGACCATACTGAGTACAAGTCCGTCTGTACATCCGTCCATCACAAGCTGCAGCTGGTATTGTATCAAAACAGCTAAATATAGGATTATGAAACCAATTAGCAAATTAATTAGACAACACTGAAATTAACACATCTCTACTAATAATGTCATACTGTTCAAAGCAGTCGTCTGTCACACTTTGCAGTAATTATCAGCACTGTCACCAAGTAATGGGATAAATGTAAAATTACAAACAACAAATTCTAAACTATGTATACTAATTTTTATATTAGGAGATTTAAATCAAACTAAAAAATAAAAAATAAGACGTATCAGTGAATCGATTTGAATCATGAAGCACGCAGCATACTGTAGCACTAAAATAACAGCTAGAGAGGCATCTCAATACTAAAGAGTAGGGACGTCATGAGAACGACGATATGGCAGTCCAGCGGGCATGCACGGGAAAACTGAAGGAAGGAAACAAAAATGGTGAAGAACTGATGTTAGCAGTTGCTGTTCATACGATAACGCTGCAGAAAATCACCGTTCACATTACTAGGCCTGTTTCCCTGCTTGTACACAAGAATCCCTTGATGTCCCGCCAAACTCAGGTGTTTGAAGAAACCATTGACCATCAGCTGTTTCTGAAAAACTTCTAATGTCCATGTAGTTAACAATACATATGACTAAAGACAACAACAGTGTTTTGAATTAGAATTTTGATCTTCATGCAGCAAAATGAGCATGTAGATCGTGTACCACTAATTTTTTGTGTTGAGGGCCAAGTGCAGAAATGTGTATACATTTGTGAGGGCAGATCAGATGAGAGAATTCATGTGCAGCTATGGGAACAGATTTTTCTTCTTGCACATAAGTCAAACTCTAACAGACTCAAAATAAACTTAAGACCATCTTAAAACATACAAATTTCTGAAAATCGGGACATAAGAAAAATTGCAGTAGTGTTAAGAGGTATGTGAAAATATTACGACGTTCAACTGGTGACTTTGTGGAACACTCGAAATGCTATCACTACAATTTCCAGGTGAAGCTAAGTTTGCACGTTGCCTCGCTGACCCAAAAAATGCAATTGGTGTAAATGTATATATGGTCAGGCAACTTCCTGGCATCAACCTGCATCACTTAGTCAACATCATCCTTTCTTCAGCGACTGACAGCTGAAGGAGCGACATCAATAACTAGACTGGCTCTCTCACAATGGTAGACGCTCGGAATGCACTAAACAACTTTGCTGTTGTTGTGTCACTGAGTGTATTCCTGCAGTTCACCACGAAGATAAAACTGTAGACAAACAAGACAGCTGAACGTGAAACAACTCACTTTCACGGCAGTAGCCGGGATTACAGACTGGCTCAGTCATCACGACAGCGTGATCAACTCTGTCCTCGGTGTGGATGCCAAGGTGACTGAAAATGTAGTCAAATATCTGCTCCTGCACACAGTGTTATTTCAGTTATAACATTATGTTGAGTTTAGTCGTGGTTTTACGTCCCACTCGACACAAAGTAGGTCATTTCGGAGACGTTCTTCCCAGCCAATCTCTTGGCTAAGTACTGAAAAACTGAAACAAATACAACAAAAGCAAACGTGCATCCGTAACAAAATATACTACAACATAAAATTAACCCAAAAAACTAAAGCCAAGTTTAGTCACCTCCTATGACATCCGGCCTGGAAACGGCCTATTCTGGTTTTGGTGCTTCATAAATTTGTCACTTACTTACTTACACATTTACCCACTTACTTACAGCCCTGGGACCCACACGGGGGTATAACATTATGTACTCAAACATTTTCTCCTAGATATAATAACAAGTTCAAGTACAATTTTCAATTATTAACACACAACAATGTAACAGCATCATATAGTTATGGCCCAACGCCTATCCATCTATCACAAGCCAGTGTTCTGTCAATATGGCAACACACTTTACAACCAATGCCTCATAACAGCCTGATCCTAGTTTTCTAATACCAAACAAACAGATGAAATGCTGGCGACAAGCACATGGTGGATAAGAAAAATCAACAAATTTTAACCAGTACCTCGCTGTGTCTCAAAAATAGTATAAAAAAAGTTTTTTCACTGGCTGTGACACAGGACCCCCTGCATCATTTCACTCTATGACATTATTTTATCCTAGTACTGAGGCTTGTGATGTGTAATTAAGTAAGTAAGTTGGCGCTGGTGTACACTGATGACGCTTCTGTACCTGAGCGTCAAACTGAGTGACGACGTCACGTTCAAACGGTGACTTGATCTGCCAGCGAGACACATCGATGTTGCCAATGTCATTCCCCACCAGTATCTCGGCATCCTACACACCAGCCACCAACTCTGTCCACACATGCTTCACAATCAGTCGTTATCAACATCAACACGTGGTCAAAGAAATCTGACAACAACCCGCATCGTGCTGAGCACACACAAGGCGTTTCGTTTAAATGGTTTCAACATTACACTATTCGCACCTCGCAAAATGTGTTGGCACAGTGTTGATACTTCACCGAGCTAGGGCATGGGCATGCTATTTATAGGCATGCACTACGAGTTTGCGATTAGCTGACGCAACTTAAAGCATTACGCCGTCGCGTTGCTGCAACGATCTCTGCTTACAATGGGTCGCCATTTCACCCATCAAGAACTGCCCCTTCCCCTGGGACATCTGCAGCCCCATCTAATACATGGCTCCTTGGGCCCACACAAGTCAGCATCCCAAACGGCATCTCGATGTGAGTGTGTTGTGCCAGCTCTCTGACACCAAACACGTTAAACAACAAAAACTCAAAACTCAAAAGAGATGCACACAACATTTCACTATAACCTGTTAAGCCGTACACAGCACAAATGAAGCGCACAATGCACTGCTGTGCTATGGTTACATGCCGCCATGAAACGAGACTATGATGTGCACAAATCGACACACAGACATAACAACTTACTGCTGTCTTTTTTGCCTTTGATCGAGCAATAATGTTCTTAAACAGCAGACAAGGCGACTCTTGACTTGCCCACCCAGCACGGCATTTGTATGACCCTGCACACATCAACCACCAACTGTCAACACAGTCTTTTCACTTTGTTTGCTCCCAGCAGAGGTTCAAACTATCAGCATGTATGTATGTCTGTCTGTCCGTCTGTTTTTCGGTTCGCTTGCATATCTCAAAAACCACACACTCGAATTCCAGTAACGTTTACTGTACGATGCTATACAAGCGCGGTATATGCAGTAATCACAAGTGCATCCATCTGTCACGAGCCGGCACTGTACCAAAATGGATAAAAGCAGGATCACACAAACAACGCCATACGATAGCTCTAGTTTTCTGACGCCAAAGATATCCGCAAAATTCTGATGGGGACACCGCCAAAAAAGCGCCAAACAGAGGTTGGTTAGGTTAAAATCCTCAATTTTCGACCAATATCTTGCTATATCTCAAAAACAGTGCAAGATAAGGACATAGTTTCTATGGAACACCAAGAGAAACTCGTATGCGCTCTATTAAATTGCACTATTTTCAGTGACCTTCAGTGACCTCTAATGACCCCAAACCACCTCATTTTCGATATTCTTTCATTTCTTGCTAGTGAATGGAGCTAGAGACTTCAAACTTTGTAGATAGGTTGATCGTAGCAGGTGCTAGCCCACTGATAACAAATCATCCCTGAAAGGGGCGTGGTCAGGTCACGTGAACCTTCCTCATGAGTTGGTGTGGATAAAGACAGGATGAGGTGCAGAGAGTGAGGCTGCCTGGATGGAGTCAGTGCTTTCAGCATCCTTCACTGCTTTTACGTTTACAGCCAGCAAAAATCCTGTGCCACTCGTCGCCAAAGATTCTCTTCTTAACAAATGAAGACAGCTGAGGGGCAGCAGGGTAAGCCAGACTCACCAGGGACATGGTTGGTAAACAAAGCTGATGGTGGTTTCGATTAGGAACGTTAAACTCGTATTTTCAATATTCGAAGCTCTGATTGTAGAATTCAAAACTGAACTTCTTACACACATCTACGACTGGGCCTACAGGCTAGCGTGGTAGACGACTGATGGACAGCAGTGTACTGGCGGGTATAATTCTTACAGAGGACCCATGGAGTCGGGGGTGAACGTGACCGGCAAACCGTGGGAATGGAGGAGGCCGCGAAGCGCAAACATGTACTCACTCGGACTCTCTATTTGCGTCACTTGACCACCTGCAGAGTGCACATTCTGAATTCTGCATGCCATGCAGCTAGCCAACTGGTCACTCGCCAGTTGCTGAATTTACAGTGTTGTTACTGGCCCGCCTACACATCGTGTAGAAGGGCCAGACACGTAACGGTCGCTGGCGTTTGTTGTCATCATCTGCAACACTTCACGGCGGGCCTGCAGATGGCGGCGGGCCTGCAGGTGGCTTCACCCGCGCAGGCCAGGCAATAACGTCATTACTGCATCCAGTCAAACCATAGCTCCATGGTAATACTGCATGGCGAGCCTGTAGTGTTACGTCCCATTGGGGCGACACCTTGTTACACTGACTTTGTGCACGGGACGATGATGAGGGAGAAACGACATTCGAGTTAATGGACAATTATCTGCCGATTTTAACTGGTGATTAAGTTAATGAGAGATTAATCTGCAGTGGAAAAACTGGCCCAATAATTGGCGATTAACTCCAATGTCATTTCTCCACCGCCAATGTCATTTCCAGCTAATGGACTATCATCAACTAAATCATCTATTATCTTAAGTGCCAATTTTTTGACAATTAACTCGTCAATTGCCGATTAACAACGAAGGATTTGCAGAGTTTTTTGCTTTTTGTCCACTATGAAAAGGAATTTGCCATCGAGGAATCCATTTCAGGAATACGATGATGCTAAATTCTGCCAGCGCTTTAGACTGTCGAAGTTTGCCATCACGAAACTGCTGGACAAGGTACATTGCAGAACCTGATACATCATGTTGCCGATGTCTGCAAATATCATGAAAGGGTTGTTTTGTGTTTATGAAATCCGTAAGACCGATGTCACACCTACAATTTTGTCGCGCAACTTTATCGCATGACAAAGTTGCAGTATGCAACTGTGCATGTCGCACACTGCAACTTTGTTGCAATGATTAAACGTAATGGTCATTTCTTGTTTGTATGACAAGGTTGCAGTGTGTGACATGCACACGTGCATACTGCAACTTTGTCGCGCGATAAAGTTGCATGACACAATAGTGCAATAAAAGTGCAGGTGTGACATCGGTCTAAGCGTCTTCAGCAACAGTTGTGTAAACACAAAATATATAATATGGGATGATGACGTCACTGACAGCCAGCTGCTGAACTTAGGTCACACTGACAGCTAATCAGAGATGAAAGTAGGATCAGTTAATATGGAATCAACTAATCGCCAATTTACTGATTGATCGAGTTAATAGGTCATTGCTGAGACGTTCTTCCCAGCCAACCTCTTGGCTAAGTACTGAAAAACTAAAACCAAAAATTAAAACACAACAAAGCAAACATGCATCCGTAACAAAATATACTACAACATAAAATGAACCCAAAAAACTAAAGCCAGATTTACTGATTTAGTCGTCTCCTACGACCTCCGGCCTTGTAATGGAGAGCGCCTATTCTGGTTTTGGCGCTTCATAAATTTGTCACTTACTTACTAATTTAGACATTTACCCACTTACTTACAGCCTCTGGACACATACGGGGCCGCCGATTTACTAACTGGAGATCAAAAATGCATGGAAAAATGCTAATTGGTTAATCGATGATTAACTTCAACAATTGAATTAATCAGAAATTACGTAATCAGAAATTAAAGTAAATTTAGTCTGTGGTGGAAAAGCTGGCCCTAAAATTTCACAACTATAAATAGTAAGACAATCAGTAAGTAATGTGTGTTACTACCATTGTCAATAACAATAGGCACTGATTCAGCATGGAGAGTGTCCGTGTACTCAAACACACCATCAGCAATCACTGGCAGATCTTCAAACTGAGACACACGGTCAAGTTCCATCTACACAGTACACAAACCATCAACCTCGGCTCAGCATGAGAACTTCATTGACAAACAAAAGTGACGATCCATACATCAAGTATGGATCATCGCTTAAGAGTAAAGACATTTATACGGTTGGCATCAAGTAACATGATGCCAACCATTTGTAATGATGGGTCGTCCTGCCTGTCGCGGGGCGCCCCGCCATGCACCGCACCCCCTCGCTCCACTATATAAGAGGCTAGTCGATTGTATACGGGGAGTCAGTTACTGTCTTCTGAAATTAATACTCCATTAAAACACATTATTGATCTCTCGCTCTAAATACAAGTGATGTGCCACTGGATTAAAGATGGGCCATATACGATTTCCTATAAGTATTCCATCGTAAAAATGTCTCTATCTTGCACTGTTTTCGAGATATCATCACTTATTTCCCAAAATTTAAAGAGGTCACATGACCCTCAACATATCTCCTTTGGGGGTAGTCTGCCTGCACTAGTACTCCTCAGTGTTAATCAGCACACAAAGTATGGAGAAAGAACTGTGGAACATGTTCTGTTATGTTGTTGCGAGCATGACGAAACAAGATCTGTTATGCTGGATTGTTTATATGATATTTTGAAGTATTCATGATGCAAAGCAAATCAAAAGTCAGACATTAGGGAAAGTCTGTTGTTGGTGCCTCACAGTCAAAGTAACAGGCTCAGTCAAAGAGAGAATATAGTTTAAAGAAGCTTTGTTTGAATTTATTGCCAGCATTGATAGGCGAATATATATTACATCTATGCCATATTACCTGCCATTGCATACTATATCTGAGATGTTCATAACTACAGTGACTTCAACAGAAGTGTTTACTCGTGGTTTTTACCACTAAATTCAGCGTGATGTAAATTATGCGTGTAAAGGCAGTACAAGAAGTCACCACCAACAACAACCAAATACTGCATTACATGCACAGCACTACAATGCACATTAAATGATGTAGCTTCCGTTAGAAGACGATTACATTTAGAGATCTGCTTTGGCTTTGGCGAAAAAAAATTGTATTTTTCAGAACACATGTACACCTGCGGACAACAATTAATGGCATAAGTAATGTTTAGGATACATTCTAACAGTAGCCTGTATGACAAAAGTGTGGGGATGGTCGGACATAGTTACGTGTGAAAGTAGACTAGTGCGAATTATTAGAGATCGAACCGGAACTGTTTCTGGTACTGTTCCGGCCCGGAACAACGTCAGTTAGGTCTCGGAACACTTTTTGTTCCGGAGCCGGAACATACTAAGCATTCTCTTTGTTCTTAGTGAGACCGTCGCGACGGTCTCACTTAGTGAACCCCCTACCGTCGCGCACATACGATGCTGAGCAGTCAACACGGTGCCCGCCCTTGTACAAACAATGCAGTTCGGCGATAATTATCTCAACGACGGTCATTTGCCGCCTGAAATACCCAAATAGACGGCCGCGACAGCTTCAATTCCGTGTCACATCTGTCGCTCGCGGTGTCCTTTGAAGTGCCGGACCGGACGACCAC
>Ga0209780_1005132_pt1 | contig 10275 bp, 7 predicted proteins | sample WorMetexBAHAMAS2_FD_187384 | JGI IMG/M metagenome (GOLD analysis project Ga0209780, IMG submission 187384) | Marine gutless worms symbiont microbial communities from Max Planck institute for Marine Microbiology, Germany - Inanidrilus exumae... | ecosystem: Host-associated > Annelida > Digestive... | reverse complement strand
CACCGCGTGGTAATCATCCACGATGCTAGCAGCCTTTTTTATTTTCCATGAGGACCTGCATTAGCTGGTTCGATTTATATCCTGCAGTTTTTAAATGGAAAAGAACCTGTTAAGTTAGAGTTTAGAACTAATTTATATAAGTGCCATAAAGTCCGAAGATTCAGAGGTGCAGGCATCTGTAGAGATAAATGACAGTTTTTTACATGCTTTATACTCTTCTGTTACCTTACTGTGTTTGAAGATGCAGTACAGTTGTTACTGGTACACTAATGTAATCTTACTTCTGCATTGGAGAATTATTGTTCATAATGTAGATGATGAGTCGTTGTAAAATTTCAATTGCATATTTACTCTTTATTACGGTTTGCGGTTTTGAAGAGGCCACAGATTTTGCTGTGTTCATTCGCTCTTTTGTCCGTCCTTTTGACTTTGCTGTCTTTTATCTGTATGAAGTTAAAGATCGCGAGGGTGTATTTTTGAAACGGTGTAAAAGTTTTGTCCAGTGTGGCTTGAAATTTGACAACCGGCTTTGAGATTGAGATGAGCAGTCAAAGTCAACGGTTAAGTTCCCAGACCATACGATGTTCTAACACAGAATGCCCTGTAACCGGAGAATGAAAAATGTTAGACTGATGAAATTAGATGTGAAAATGCTTATGATTTTATCTACAAATGATGCTAATTTTTAGGTCAACTCCTGCGAGTTTACCTAATAAAATGGGCCTCAAATATCCGTACGTCCATCCGTCCACAAAAAGTTTCTTCGATGTCAATGAAATTTGGTATGTAGGTAGAGGTCGTCGAATGATGCATGACGGTATGCAGTGTGACCCGATCCAAGGTCAGGGTCAAGGTCACGAGCCCTTGAAAGTCAGAATATCGGTCATTTTCAAAGGTCAACTCTTCCCCCATTTATAATGGGGGCTGGCAAATGACCACGGATTCTTAAATCAGGGGGCAATACCTAAAGCTTATCGGGGCCGGATTTTTTATTTTTGTCCTACTTTTTAGTCACGTGACTTTGAAGTTGGCAGTAAGTAGGAGTCATCAATCCCGTGTGGGGCTAATTTTTAGATTCAGATTTCGAGGTCACTTTACTAGTTCACACATGGTCAACATTTATGTTGGCCAGCATATGTACTGCTGCTTCGACGCTGGCCCTCTCTGACAAAGCCAAACGTGGCTCAGGACAGACAGCAGTTTTAAAGAGTTTCACAATTTTATACAATACTGCCTAGAACCAGCCCTCAGCCAGTATTGCCTAATACTATGGCCTTACCTCGTTTTGAACTCAACTATTGACACGTTTTTGGCCTCATATCTGATGTAAATGATTGTATACAGCCACAGTTGGTCCCGTAATCTTTAAACGATATCATTTTCCGTTTTTGGTTGTATTGGAGGCATCACATTAAAGGCACTCTATTACAACTGTGTTATTATCAAATGGCTGACATACCCATTGAGCATGTTACTCAACATGCCATGTTATTCGCCATTCTAATGCCAAATTTAGGACGTATCAGCTGATTGATGATTGATTGATTAATTCGTTCAGGGATTGATTCACGGATTGATTTGCTGATTCAATTATTGATCGACTTGGATTCTTGTAATGTGCCCCGATTCATTTGTTGATTTCAGTGTTATTGCTATATAAGTTGTTTGTTTGTTTGTTCGTTCGTTTACTTACCTTTTTCTATACTTTGTTCCGTCCTTACTTTTGTCTTTCTTTATACTTTCTTCTTCACTTATTTATTTACTTCCTTACTTCTTTACTTCCTGACTTATCTATCTAATACTTCCAGAATAGGCCCATTCCATTTCCAGGCTGCAGATCGTAGAAGTTTACCAAACCTGGCTTAGTTTTTTTGGTTTATTTTATGTTGTAGTACATTTTGTTGCAGATGCATGTTTGCTTTTGTTGTGTGTGATTTATAGTTTTTCAGTACTAAGCCAAGAGATTGGCTGGAAAGACGTCTCTGAAATGACCTATTTTGTGTGGAGTGGGACGTAAAACAGTCACTAAAACCTTAACTCAGTCAACTATCATTGATTAATTTGTCGTTGATTCATTAACCAATTTAGTGACTGACTCATGTTTGGTTCATTAACTGACTGTTTGTTTGATTGGTTTTTAGCTGGCGCAGTCCTCGGTGGTTTTAATTGGTCGGACTGGTGGTGGGTGCCGGTGGTAGTGGCAGTCATTCTGCTCATCGTAATCCTCTTTATTATTTGCTGCTTCTGTTGCAAGCGCAAGGGTGACACTTATTACGGTAACAGTGTTCAGTGATTTCTGATGGAATATCTTTTAAAAATGAACTCATTTAGCTGATTTGCTGTTTTTAGGTCGATTCTTCTGAGTCCACCTAATAAAGTTTGTCTCAAATGTCTGTACGTCCATCCATCCGTCCGTACGTACATACATATGTCCATACGTATGTACATACGTAGGCTACGTACGTAGGCGTACGTCCATCCGTCCACAAAAAGTTTTTTTCGATTTCAGTGAAATTTGGCTTGTAAGTAGATGGTGATGAGTGATGCACGACGGTATGTAGTGTGACCTGACACAAGGTCAAGGTCAAGGTCACGAGCCCTTGAAAATTTGAAATCCTTCCATTTTCAAAAGCCTTAACTAAGTTTTCAGTTGCCACTTACAATGGGAGCTGGCAACTGACCACTCTTTCTTAAACTATAGCACAATATCTCAATTTGATTGGGCCGGATATTTGTTATTTGTGATCCTAGTTTTTGTGTTACGTGACTTTGAACTTGGCAGAAACAGCAGTCCCGCATGGGGCTAATTTTTACCTGGATGTGATCTTATGTAATTAATCTTGTTGCCATTATGGTATATTTTTGTGATTTCTGTGTTCTTTCGATGTCTTTCATAGCTCTTCTCATGTTGCATTTGTGTAATATAGTTTTGACCATGAGCTGTTCTATACTACAAGAAACTGACTTTATGGCATGTGTCCCAAGACAGGCCCAAGGCTGTAAAATAGACCCAAGCCACTTTGTTAATTTTGTTTTCTGGTATGATTTGGTTTATTGGTGCATGCCTGCTCATGCTATGTTAGGTTTAGTTCGTTCAATGCCTGCAAGTGATTGGCTGAGAAGAAGTCTCTGAAATGAGACAGACTCAGGCACTGTAATGCACCCTGATTTCCGGGGCGAGGACTAGGGGGCATGGAGGGCTGAGCGAAAACAAAGTGGCACGTTTTTATGGCTCATGGTGTGTTTTTTAGTGGCATAGGTAAGTAAGCCGTAATGGATGAAATACGTGAAAGCACCAAATGTTCAAATAGTCAAATCCAGAGTGCAATATTGCTCACTTAGTTTTTAAGTTGCTTTCAGCTTCAGGGGGCAAAGCCGCTTTGCCCCCTGAAGCTGAAAGCGATTTAAAAACCAAGTGAGCAATATTCAAACTCCTGACCAAGGGGGCTTGGACCCACTATGGGCACGGCCCCAGACACTTACTATAGGCTTGCGCACCGCGCTTACCATCACTTGAGGCTATAGCCCACACAAACAGTATTCTGGCCTTTCCCCTGCCTGATTCATTTGTTGATTACGATGCTATATAAATTGTTTGTTTGCTTACTTAACTTACATTCTTACTTTCTTTGTTACTTATTTACTTCATTACTTATCTACTTACTTGAGAATAGGCCCATTCCATTTCGAGGTCAGAGGGTATAAATGGCTCTAGTTTTTTGAGTTTATTTTGTGTTGATTTTAACTCTGAAATGATCTATTTTTTGTCGAGCATGACAGTAACCTCGAGCAAGTCGGCTCCCTTTCTAAAATTCTAAATGTGTCGCTGGTGCTTTGTATATGAGTTACGATGATGTTGTTGACGAGTGTGATAGTTGTTATTGTAATGACTAACAATGCACGTTACATATGATGGGGTGTAGTGGACAAGAAGGAGAGGAAGGAGCAAAAGAACCCAGAAAAAGAGCTCGCTGACAGTGCACTGCAGCCGTATCGCAGGCCGTAAGTAGTCAATGGCTTTCTTTGTCACTTTCGTGCAATATTGTTAGAGCATGGTGGAGCAGTAGTTATGTTGGCAGACTGGTGATCAGTGATTCGTCACATAACAACTTTTTACAACTCATTCATGCAGATTTGCGTAGTGTGCAGGGGCAGTTCTAGGAACTTCATTTGGGTAGGCCAGTCAAAGGCCAAGCAGATTTTGGGTAGACCAACAGGAGTGGTGTACGTGGGGATCATGGGGATGACCCGCACCGTTTGTTTAGGCCAGTCTCGAGTTTGGGTAGGTCACGGCCTACCCGGCCTAATAGCTGGATCCGCCTCTGGTAGTGCGTATGCAGTTAAGATGATGTGCTGTAAATTGCAACTACAGTATGTGTAATTATACTTTCTGAATTTTAGACGGCATTGCACACATTTCATAGATGTGGCCTATTGCTACAGATGTCATATGTAGCATGGTCTGTCTGCCTGTCTGTCTGTCTGTCTGTGTGTTGGTCACAAGAATGTGCTGTTTAAAAATGGCTGAACCGATTGAGATGCCATTTGGGGGCTGACTCATGTAGGCCAGAGGAGCCACCGTGCATTGGATGAGGGTCGAGATCCCCACGGGTTGGGGGTAATTTTGGGGTTGTTTGGCCCACTGAAAAGCATTGACAGTCTGTGCTGTGGTGTGTGCAGCAAAAGGGATCATTCACAGTTCAGTCCTCAGTAGTGGCATGATAGCTAATTGCAATGCTTCCGACTTGTCGATGTCATCACATTGTCCCCCGTGAAATATCGCCCCCCCCGTATGGTGTGGCCTTTTGTCAAAATTCTATGACCACCTGTTATTATCCACGCGAAAGCGAGGGAATATGTTTTCACCGGCGTTGGTTTGTGTGTGTCTGTGTGTCTGTCTGTGACCACGATAACTAGAAAAAGTGTGGACGGATTTGCACCAAATTTTATGCGAAGGAAAGAGGGTAGACCACGTTCGTGTTTCGTTACGATCGATAGAGGGACGTGGAAGTAACGGTCAAAAAACTCCGTAAACCGGCGATTGTTTATAAAATGGCTCCGTCGGAAAATTCGATAATAGTGGGTCGCAAAATAGTAAGTGTGGCACGTGTTGCCAAGTGTTGGCGACAAAAATGCTTTCGCGGGGATTTGTACTCTCTCAGAGTACTATCCATCTAATTACTGTTACCGTTATTACGTATTAATTGGTGCCATGCTGTGGTTTTGTATGTATGTAGGGATGCTGATCCACTGAAGGATGGGCCTGGGATTGGCGATCCAATGGAAGGCGAAAGTGACGAGGATGAGGAGTCACTAAACGAATACGGGGACATCGACGCGGGAAAGTTCACCGAGGATGGATCATTCATCGGAGACTACCATTCCGAGCAGCGGAACCGTGGTCGCCCCGGCGACTCGTATGCATAGTGGCCTCAGTGACGTATGCAACTGTTCATCCATTGTCTGTGGAGTTTTAATGAGTGACACATAGTAGGAATTGGTTGAAGTGAAGGTAGTTTGGCACTTGGGCGTGCCTACTTCAGTTGGGATGCCCTGCTGGAGTCTCAGCCCCCAAATGTCTCCACTCCATTCTTCCACTTACCATTGCTAGGAGTTGAGTTCGGTGGACTTATGATGAGTGATATATGGTGGACGTGCCGTAGTTATTGGAGTATTTTGTTGGTTCTAATGAGTTACAGAAAAGTCGTTGCTTCTTCAGCACTCATATGATGATTCCAGCAGACCGTGGTCGTTGTCGATTGTAGTTGCAACAGTTGATGCTATTTTAGTTTTTCCAGCTTCGGGTACTGTGTACGGAACGTAGTAACTCACAAATTTGTCAGTTGTTTGCCATCATTAGTAGCATTTTACGTGGACTCAAATGGATGTAATAGTAGTTGTGCAAAGTGATAAATCACGGGATTATGTCATTTTTAATATACTTCTCAGCTTGGGGTATGGTGTGCGTTATGTGTGTGTGTTAACTCGTATAATTTTAAATTTTTTAAATCGGCAGAAATGTTGTCGTGAGCAGTCACGTAAGAATGACTGTTATGTGAAGCCTTGAGCTGAATGTGCCTGTTATACTTACCAATTATAAAGATCTTCATGTGCACTTAAGTTCATCTGTCGCTGTAAATAAATGTATATACATATATATGAAACAACTAATTCAGGTATTAGCAGCCTGCTGGAATTAATTAAAATAAAATCTCGAGCCTTATTACTTCCCCATGTGCTGGGCCATGGCTGTAAGTATTAGGCCCAATCTGTTTCCAGGATAGACGTTATAGAAGGCAACCCAGCTTGCTTTAGCTATATAAATTGTTCGTTTGTTTACTTAACTTCCTTTCTTACTTTCTTTTTTGTTACTTTCTTTTTTTCTTACTTTCTTCTTTCCTTATACTTTCTTCCTCATTTACTTCCTTACTCGTTTACTTCTTGATTTATTTATGTACTCCTTGCAGAATAGGCCCTTTCTGTTTCCAGGCCGGAGGTCATAGTAGGCGACCAAACCTGGCTTTAGTTTTTTGGATTCATTTTCTGTTGTGGTATATTTTGTTATGGATGTATGTTTGCTTTTTTGTGTTTGATTTAGTTTTTCAATACCTAAGCCAAGAGATTGGCTGGGAAGAACATCTCCAAAATTACCTATTTTGTGTCGGGTGGGACGTAAAACGACATAGAATCTTAACTCAATCAATCAATCTGAGAGTGTAAACTTTTGTTTTACGATGTCTCTTTGTCAGTATCCAGTGCGTATGTAGCAGTTAGCACAGACAGCTCATTGAGGCCTCGGTTCTTGATTTGAGTAATATGAGTTATTTTTAGGTCGACTCTTCTGAGTCTACCTAATAAAGTGGGTCTCAAATATCCGTCTGTCTATCCACAAAAAAAGTTTGATCGATTTAATTGAAATTTGGCATGTAGGTAGAAGTCGATGAGTGATGCACGACGTTATGCAGTGTGACCCGATCCAAGTTCAAGGTCAAGGTCACGAGCCCTTGAAAGTTGGACATCCTTCCGTTTTCGAAAGCTATCTCCTCCGCCATTTACAGTGGGAGATGGCAACTGACCACTGATTCTTAAACTAGGGCACAATATCTAAATTTGATTGGGCCGGATTTTTGATATTTATCCTAGTTTTTGTATCACATAACTTTGAACTTGTCAAAACGTCAGTTGTGAAGAGTCGACCATCAGTCCCGCACAGGGTCCATAATTTTTTTATCTCTCCATTATGTTGTGCAGTTCTGTGATTTAGTTAACGAACTGGAGATTTTGGAATGTACCAAACTTACCTATTCTTTGTTTGCACCATTGCAATGCATCTTCTACCTATAAATTAACAAAGCTTAGTTTAGTAATAGTAAAAATCTGCATTTTTTGTGTTTTATTTATAAACGGTGAACTTCCAGTTTCAGTGCAGATTTAAGAGCTAATAGAAGTGTAGCAGGACTAAATGTGTATATTATTATGATTAATATTATGACACATTATGGTACTCGATGATTAATTTCAACATATTGTTTACTTAAATGACCAAAAGTGTCAGTTAGTAAAATTTTGGTACTTACAATTGTTGGTAGTCATTAAAATTTTAATTGTTTAAAAGATTTGTCATTTAATCATCGTTAATTGCTGCAGCATTAATAAAAGTATAGCCTCTGATAACATGAAGTGGCTTGAACTTTAGACGATACACTTGGTCATGTTCACTTTTCCATTACATGTTGTGTTAATGTGCACGTTTTTTGCTGAATGCTGAACAGTTGTGTATTTGGCAGTGGATGATAGTTCCAGCTGATGTGGTTTTGCTGGCAGTTTTTGCAATATGCAGATATTCACATTAGTTAAAGCATATGTGCCACTTTGTGGCTGATTCTATATTTGATTCTTGTAAAGTGTGCAGCAAGTTTATACTGTCATACTATATGTTTGCATTTAGCATCAGGTCATGACACTTTGAAGATTTTAGTTAAATGGAAGTTGTGATGTTTGTTAAAAATTTTATAGCTTTTATGTGTTGTTTTACACGACTATTCATTAGATCTACTATTGGTTATTTTAATGAATATAGAGAATAAATTTGTCGAAACTTTATACCATTTCGATGTTTGTGTTATGCTTGTGTTTGTATGACTGAGTTGGATTTCTTGGCTCAAATGTTACACTTCCTAAGCTGTTTTTTGTATCACTCATTCCGCATCTATACCCGTGAAGCGTTCTGTCAGGAATGTAGCGTAGATCAATAATCTGTGAATTGCGGTTTTTTATTTGTGAAAATTATGAAATTTTAAACATCTTAAAATTTGATAACATTTGTGAATTATTTGTGAAGTTGGAAAATTTATGAATCTTAAGCGTTTTAGAATTCATAAAATTTGATTTTTTGTTGCGTGTTTTGCATGTCAATATGCAGTAAATGTAGTAGGGCAAGGAAATGTAAGCATTTTGCAGCACTTACAGAGATGGCCGATCTGGCGCTAGCACTATGCCTTTCTTATACCTACTGATTCAGTTTTATTACTTGTCCACCTAATGGGCCAGTATTGTTTTGCCTCAAGTTTAGAAAAAGTTAGTCGTAGATGTAAACAGTGTGCGTGTATTTTAAATGCAATGGAAACGACAGCTTACTGCACTGTGGTCAGATTAAAAGGGGTTTTAATATAATAACGTTTGGTTGCTTGCGCTGTGATTTCCCGGCAGTGTTGCTTGCTGGACAGCTGGTTCCTATGTAGGCCTAAGTGGTTGGACTCGTTAGCTGACGCTGATCCCAGAAGTTCAAGCCCCTTAGTCCATACTGGAATATGGCTTGCTTCACAATGACTTTCAGACACTGCCGTTACAAGCAATACGAACTGCAAAAAGTGCGTCAGAATGCACTTTGAGGTAGCCTACAGTACACTAATACTATGATGCCCATGACAAGGTGCCTTCCTATTAGTAGGTGAAAATCGACTACAGCGCACATTTCTTTCTCTACGAACTATTGATCTTATGGATTGACTCGTCTTGCTGATCCAGTCTTTTTAGCAGGGGCGGTTATAGGAATTTTCATTTGGGTAGGCCAGTCAAAGGGCCAAGCAAATTTTGGGTAGGCCAACAGGAGTGGTGTACTAGGGCAGAATTTCATTTGGGTAGGCCCGGCACGAGTTTGGGTAGGCCACGGCCTACCCGGACTAATAGCTAGAACCGCCTCTGTTAGTGGTGTTGACCTGAAACAAGGCTTCTCCATTCCCGATAGTAGTGGTCCTATATGCTTTACCCTGTAAGTTAGCCTACTAACCACACATCTACCCTATATAGAGTGGCACGCAGCTGGGCACTTAACGATATAAGGCCCCTTCCCCGAGAACCCATCCTTGCTTTCAGGCTTTCGGGTCTCTTACGTGGGCCTTGCATTCTAACCGGTTTAGACCTTACAAAGGAGACTGGCGTGGCATGCCCAGCGAGATTGGCGACCTTAATCGGGCATGTCACCTTTGGCTTATCAATCAAATGGGTCACTGTAGCATAATGCTGGAACCCAGGGGCCCGATTTTCGAAACAACTAAGATAAAGTTAACATAATCTTAACTTTATGTCGAGGCGTGTTCTCGCTGGCCACGTGCAAGTGCGATGAGTGACGAATCGTTCACGACTCATCAATGCATGACGTCGTGTCTGCACCGAACACGTGATCTGCGCCCTGCTACACCCGCGCGCCGCCCACGCCTCTGTATGCACGCCTATCCCACCGCTGTTCATTAGGCGCCGACTATACGTGGTGGCGATTGGGCATCGTACGGGGTCCACAGACAAAAAGTGTGGGGCATAGCCCCACTGACTTACTACTCCCCACGAAAAATTCGCCGTCACAGTTTAGCTATGACGGATCATTCATCCTACTGCACTCCACCATATAGCAAACGGCGATCGCCAAAAGTAGGCCCCTAAGGTCAAATTTGTTTTAAACGTGTTCTCTGTAGACTGTTTCGCAGTGCACTAAAAACGTGCATGAAATTGTACAAAATTGTGTTTACAATATTCGAATTTCGCATATAGCTTGGGCTTCGTGGGGCGAAGTTACGAAGATCATCGAGCCGCTCAGCTGGGGAGGTCTCAGTGTTAAGTGAGAGCGCCGTTAAACTCCCACCAACCAGCCTTAACTAATAATACTATTCAATACTATTCCTTTGAATGAATGAATGAAATGAATGAAAATGCGAGGATTTTAAGTGCGTTTGAAAACCGACTGAGAGCCGGCTTTGTCTAACACACTATGTAAACAAA
>Ga0209780_1005131_pt1 | contig 10276 bp, 6 predicted proteins | sample WorMetexBAHAMAS2_FD_187384 | JGI IMG/M metagenome (GOLD analysis project Ga0209780, IMG submission 187384) | Marine gutless worms symbiont microbial communities from Max Planck institute for Marine Microbiology, Germany - Inanidrilus exumae... | ecosystem: Host-associated > Annelida > Digestive... | reverse complement strand
CTACTGGTCATAACAATGTGTCGCCCTAACCGGGACGTAACTGTACTGGCCCGCCGTGCAGTGTCTGCCGCCCGACCACCCACGCGCCCGGCGGCGGCCGACCGCTCACGCGCCCGGCGGTCGGCCCGCCCGCCCGCCGTCAGCGTTACAGACGACGACAGACGACAGACGTCAGCGAGCAAAACAATACTGGTTTATTAGGCGGGACAGTAATAATAGTTAGCCACGCCGACGGCAGTCAGTCGCGGGGTAAGGTTGTTACTGGCGTTTATCTGTTTGTTTATTCGCACGATTTCTGTAAAACCGATGCAGCTAGGATCACCAAACTCTACGTACACATATTCCACGATGAGTCCTGGAAATCCACCTATTTTGGGGTCGCAAGATGAAAGGTCAAGGTCACGAGGCACAAAACGTCTGTGTCAGTCTTCGGACGAAACGCAATGTTGCCGCTTGCTGCGTACGTGAGCTACGCTAGGTTTCCTCGCTGCAATGCCCCGCCGCACAAGACAATCTAGCGACACTGGGTTTTCCCTACGTCACTTCCCCGAGGCCGACTCTGCTACCGACGGCCGGATTTTCCGTCCGTTGAGTTTTTCGCAGTCAGCCAGCGACAAAAAAAACATTGCCGGCGTGTGTCATGACACTCTTGTGAGTGCTGGCTTCTTATACAGCAATATGACGATTCGTGCACTGGCTGTTGGTGGGTGGTCTGTAACGTTTGGTACAGCCATGAGAGGCCTGGTTGGATGACCATCTGCCACGCGCCTTGGTCACCCATCTAGCACAAACATGCAAACTGGAAGAAGCCAGCACTCACAAGAGTGTATACAAAAATCCACGCTGGCGCAATTTTTTGTCTCGTAACCTTGACCTTTGACCCTTAGACCCCAAAATAAACGGATTTCCAGGACTCGTGGTGGAACACTTCTGTTTCAAGTTTGGTGATCCTAACTGCATCGGTTTTTGAGATATCGTGCGGAAAACAGACAAACAGAAAAACGCCGTGAACCCGAGTGAATCAATATGTCGCAATGATTACATCAGTTGCATTTCCGTACAACTAGACGACACGGCTATAGTAGTAGTGTAGGAGCAGCTGTCTGCCAATGTTGTCTTGCAGTTTCCTGAGCGCGTGTATCACACGGCGACCGGAGTCATGTGCCTTGATTTCAGCAAAGCACATCCCAACCTGCTCGCCGTAAGTTCGATGTAGATGTTACTCTCATTTCTACCTGATATCCCGTCACTGCTCAACGTCGCTGGCCGGGGCCTCGGGGCTACAAGAAGAGGGTCTGCTCCGATTACAGACATGAGGTCGCAAAAGACGACCAAAGCTATAGCTTTCGTTTCGTTTATAGGCCTTCTCCTCCCGACAGTGTTGGCGAACGCGTTTAATTTATTCCGTTTAACGATTTTTATCCCCGCGAAAGCGATGGAATATGTTTTCACCGGCGTTGGTTTGTCTGTGTGTCTGTCTGTGACCACGATAACTAAAAAGATTGTGGACGGATTTGTACCAAATTTTATGGGAAGGTTCCTAGGGGGAAAGGGAAGACCAAGCTCGTGTTTCGTTACGATCGGTAGAGGGATGTGGAAGTAACGGTCAAAAAACCCCGTAAACGGGCGATTGTTTACAAAATAGTTCCATCGGGAAATTCGGAACTAGCGGGCCGCAAACTAGTAGGTGTGGCAAGTGTTGCCAAGTGTTGGCGAGCGACAAAAATGCTTTTGCGGGGAGTTGTACTTTCTCAGAGTACTTTCTATCCAGTCTTATGAATGTGCCAGTTAGCCTAAATAATTTTGAAACATCGGTCCACGTTTGCCGACTTTCTGACTAAATGTCAATCAAATGTCTTGTGTTTTTGGACATAGTGTATATACGTGAATGATACAGAGGTTGTTTTGCTTACTTACTTGAACTGTGTGTATAATTCTGTGCGTGTGTGTTCGTGTGATTGTACAGGCCGGCTTACATGATGGAACGATTGCGGTGTTTAACGTATCAATAGCCAGCAATGAACCCGTACTGGACAGCTGGTCTGGTCACACATATTTTGAATATATTACGTTGCATTATATTATCGATTTCTAGTGCTTTAGTAATCGGTTTTTGTGACTTTGCCATCCGACACTGTCGGCGAGGGCAATAGGTTTTTTTGGCTGTCCCGTTCGTTCGTTCGTTCATTCGTTCGTTCGGCGGTCAGATATTGTTACCACGATATCCCACGAACGGCTTGAACAATTTTGATAAAACTGACAGGAAATATTTACTAGCCCCTATTGATGACTTGCTCAGATTCTGAAGGTCAAAGTTCAAGGTCAAAAAAGGTAAAAAAAGACACCAAACTCACAACAATAACTCCGTCAAATCTTAACCGTTTTTCAAGGTTATAAAAATGAATTTAATGATACCCAACTGTTGCAGCGACGCTGTTCGATAGCCCATAATATCACTTCCTATTAGTGGTCTGTATAGTAACAACGTCGCTATCTTGCACCGTTTCTGAGATATTACCACACTTAGAGTGTACGCAACTGCATGTGACCTTTAGTTTCGAAAAGACAGAAGCCACGTGCACTTCCTGATCCATGTGTAAACATATTGTAGTTAATACTATTTTCTAGTAGTAACATGGTGTCGTTCTAACAGGACGCAACACTACTGGCCCGCCTTGCAGTGTTACTGTGGAGCTATAATTAGACTGGAGGGGCATGACGTCATCGCCTGGCCTGCACGGGTGAAGCCGCCTGCAGGCCCGCCGTGGAGTGTTACAGACGACGACAGACGACAGACGACGATAGATACTAGCAACCGTTACGTAGTCTGGCCCCCTACACTGCGTGTAGGCAGGCCAGTAATAAGTAGCGTCTCGTAGACCGGAAATTAGCAGATGACTGTTTCTCGAATTATGGGAGATAAAACCGCATCAAACAGCAAAAGTGCCCTTCGAGACCACTCAAGATCATTGGTAGTGGTACCGTTTGACAGGCCACATTCCCACATACGATTTATTATTAGTCTGCAGTTGCATCTACGTCTCTGTCTTGTTCCGTTTCAGAGATATTATCACTTATTTCCCACAATTTAAAGAGATCACGTGACTGTGAACACGGGGGTAATCTATCATGCGTGCACTAGTAGGCCTACTGTAGACAGACGGACGGACGGACGGAAGGACTCCAGAACGTTACATTGCGCTTTCCGCTTTCCGCTGGACGCGGCCAGCTTAATAACAGGCCTACGCAGTGGCGTAACTTTGGTCAGAAAGGTGGGGACACCAAGCTCGAGGTGTACTTATAAAGTGGGGGGTCCGCCTCCCCCGATCCCCCTGTAATTACGCCCATGGGCCTGCGTGCATTTAGACCGCGCACATTGATAAGCGAGATGAGTTTGAGGGGCGGGTAGAACTGATCGTGTGTGTGTAGCAACGGGCACCTGTTGGGTTGCGCACTGACTTAATTTGGTGCTACAAAATCGTTTTTGGCCTGGTTCGTTTAAATTTTGGAGATTTCTTGAAATATTGTCCGGTATCTACCACTAGAGGCCACCCATATAAATTATATACGTCACATTGTACTAGCATCCGCAGTCGATTTTTGCCCATCGCGTAATAAAAGCGTGGAACAGTCTACCGCAGTCTACGAACTTCTCGTCACTAGCTGCATTTAAACGATCTATTCTTCGGACGTATCTGTCAAAACACCTTGCTGTGCTTTTTGTATGATGCCGAGGTGTTGACTATCTAGTATAAATAGTATTATTTGTTTTTTATTTTATTTTAATTTTTAGGCTTAGTTGTCATGGGCAGACATAAGTGCGAAGTTATCGCCTGTCTGTCCAGCCAAACGCAATGCAAACTCATGAATTGTTATGTTGTGTACTGAATTTATGGCAAATAAATTTGATTTGATTTGATTTGGTCTGCTAGCGAGGCGAGCGGGAAACATACGAGCGGCGTGTGGCAACTGAAGTGGACGGACAAGGAGCACGGCTCGGAGGACGACAACGCCGAGGTGTTGGTCTCGGTGTCGACCGACGGACGGGTCACGCAGTGGGCCATTCGCAAGGGATTCGAGTGCACGGGTAAGACGACCTACTAATCACTGGGTCACTTTGTCTTTCGCTAAAACCAAAGTCTAAAAATATTGGTCTAAAACCAAAGCTTAATCTGAACGGCTAAAACCTGGTTTTAGATCGAGTTCAGATTAAGCGAAAGATAAAGTGATTTGCTTTTAGACCAAAGTCTTAACTCTAAGAGATTAGCGATAATTGCTGATCTAAATGCATTAGGACGGTTTGGTTTGATACCGGATTGCTCAGATTAAGTTCGGTTTAGACCAAACATTGGTCTTAAACTTTGGTTTAAGCAGAAAAGTTTGGTTTTAGACTTTGGTCTGAGACCAAAGTTTAGCGTCACTTCACGTAGCATTAATTAGGTCTTAAACCAGACTTTTGGTCTTAGACTAAGGTTCTAGACTTTGGTTTTAGCGAAAGATAAAGTGACCCAGTCTATTTTATCACAGGTTGCGCGGTAGCGCCAGCCCTGTGTTAACGGCGACTGGCTTTGTCAATGGGAAAGGGCAATTTTCGACCCCCCCCCCGCAGAATCGACATCCCTCAACCGATCACCAAACGTTTGTCGCACGTGATTATGTCGGCGACCCCTACGACTATGCTAAATTAGGTGCACATCCGTCTACGGCGGGCTTCTGGGTACATGGGTGAAATAGAACCAAAATAAATGTTAAAAAATGCAGTTTATACACACTGTTAACGGCGACGGATCGGATTCGGAAACCGCAAGAAAATCATAAAAAGGCAATGTTAACCACACTAACATAGCCTGAGTGTCAATGTTCGTGTGGTTAACATTCCCTTTTTATGATCTTTGCGGTTTTCTATCCGTCGCAGTTAACAATCTGTATAAACTGCAGGTCTCTACATTTATCTCGTTTACAACTAGATGGAAAGTACTCTAAGATAGTACAACTCCCCGCTAAAGCGAAATTTGGGTTTTTTTGTCGCCAGCACTTGGCAACACGTGCCACACCTACTATTAGAAGAAAAAAAACGTGAACAATCACCGGTTGATGGAGTTTTTGGACCGTTACTTCCACATTCCTCTACCGATTGTAACGAAACACGAACTTGGTCTTCCCTTTCCCCCTAGGAACCTTCCCACAAAATTTGGTCCAAATCCGTCCACAATCGTTTTAGTTATATTGTCACAGACAGACATACACACACACACAAACCAACGCCGGTAAAAACATACTCCCACGCTTTCGCGAGGAGAATTAACAACAATTAGGCTTATATCTAAACACAAAACCGACATTATTTTTTTACCTCGACGTTTCAATCGCTATCAGAGACCTTCGTCCAGAAGGACCTTGTTCGCGAACTTTTCGTTGGGCAGATCTGATGAAATTGAAGCGCGTTTCTGATCGACAGACGCAGTCAACTGCCAGCAAGACGAAGAAGAGTGACGCTACGATTGCCAAGTTCGCCGGCGGACTTTGCTTTGCCTTTCACCCCAAGGACTGCAACATGTACGTTCTCTCAGAAAAATTCGTCGCACTTACAATATTGACAGTTAACGGAGTTAAAGCCCATTCACACCGAGCGCGTCTACGTCCGTCTACGTCCGTCGCGCGACGCGCGCGTCGACGTGCGTAGACGCGCGTCTACATGTACGTCCGTCGACGCGCGTCGACGGACGTAGACGGATGTAGTCGCGCATCTACGCCGATATAGAATACATGCTAAAAGGCCTGCGCGTTCACACCAAGCGCGTCTACGTCCGTCGACGCTCAAAATCGTGCACGGTTCGATTTTGAGCGCGTCTACGCCCGTCGACGGACGTAGACACGCTTGTTGGAATGCCTTTTACTCCAAGACTGCCAGAGCCACAGAAGAGAATCTGTGGAGCTTATTGTAGTGGGATTTTGCAGGCTCTTCCTGTCATTCAGCCAACATGACCTCATCCCTTTTAGATCCGCCAGCTGACACATAACAGCACATATTCCCCTCAACGACTTCATTGACCTCCGCAGTTGGATTCCGGGGCTGTAAGTAAGTGGGTAAGTGTATTAAGTAAGTAGGTGACAAATTTATGAAGCGCCGAAACCAGAATCGGCCTTTTCCGTTTCCAGGCCGGAGGTTGTAGGAGGCGACCAAACCTGACTTTAGTTTTTTGGGGGGTTCATTATATGTTGTAGTATATTTTGTTACGAATGCATGTTTGCTTTGTTGTGTTTGTTTTAGTTTGTCAGTACTAAGCCAAGAGATTGGCTGGGAGTGGGAAGAACGTTTTCGAAATGACCTATTTTGTGTCGAGTGGGACGTAAAACCTACTCAATCAATCAATCGCAGTTGCACTATGTCGTTACTGTTTTCAGATTATCGTCGTCGTTATTAAGCTTTGGTGTAAATTTTTGGAGTACCTGTACATTGTTTGTGGTGGACGGACAATGCCAGTCAGCTTATACCCTAATTATATATTTCATTTTCCTCTATTCCGTTTCAGCAAACGGCCAAGCGAAATGCTTAAATACATTTTGTATACTTCACTTATTACTAGACTGCCTGCGGTTTGAACACAGATAGGGCCTACCGTGGACCAACTGGGCACATTATGCTGCGACCTCTACCTTCCGCACGAATAGCCTACGCTGCTGCTGCTGCTGCTGGTAACCTACAGCCGACTGCAGCGACTCACGTGACCCTACTGGAGACGCTTCACTGCCATCGTAAGCTCCGCCCAGCGTTACAGCACTTGGCAACTTATTAGTAAAGACCGTGTCTCTGGAACTCTCTGCTTGTTGCATTAAGTGACAGAGACAGCTCACTTGTACAGCTTAAGAGACTTTTGAAAACACTTTTTTATCTAGGGCTGCGGCGCATAGTGACTGTTACTTTTTACGCTGTGTACAAATATTCTTACTTACTTACTTACTTACTTACTTAATATTTCAATGATGAATGGCAGAAGAGGTCGAGAACGCGTACGAAGCGGTGCCGCCCCTAATTTAGGTCGAAACCTGCAGTATGACAGCATGCATTGTTATGCATGTGAACAGTTATTTGGTCGGCACTGAAGAGGGTCATATTCATCGATGTTCTTGCTCGTACAACGAACAGTATCTCGACAGCTATTTAGGACACACTGTATGTCGTATTTGTTTGATGTTTTTGTACATGTTCTGTAAAGCGAACAGCTGTGATTTTGCAGTAGTTAAGTGTCGTTAGCGATTATTCCATTTATTGAAATATCTCACTGTTTGTTTAAATATCTCACTGCGTATGTAAATCGTGATCGTCCAGTGTTCAATAATGACGTAGTTTATGATCCTAACTGTTAGTTAGTTGCACGTAGGCGGCAAAAAATGAAAAGGGGTCAAAGAATTTTGGCAAAAGTTCGCATTACATGTCGCGCCATTATTGGGGATTAAATGATTAGACGATGTGATAGCATCGTAGCCAACAATTAGAGGAGACACGCCGTCACGCCGCTCTGCGGCGGGATTGCTTGTACCCGCCCGACCGTCCGTCCGTCCTCGTAAGCCACGCCCCGTGGCCACGCATCTTTACATATCCAATTATTATATATTGATGCTACCAGCACTAGTCTTAAGTATGGCGATTAGGGCTGATCTTTGGCGACCCTTTGAGAAACAAGGAAAAACAGAATGGATGAAATATTAGTATCAGTGTGCCTCCACAGAATGAACTTATGGACATCAAAAAGTTGCAAATAGTCATGTCGGAATTATTTTAAAAAGAAAAGACGTCGAAAAAGCCCAAAAAATCATGTTCTTTTTCTTCGTCTTCTCCGTCATCTTCATCTTTTTCGTCTCATTTTTTGTCCAGGCAGTTTCTCAGGAACTTATACAGAAATCAGCAAAATTAATCCACCGCTAGAACCGTTATGACCCGTAGATTTAACTATTGCAGAATTGGTTGATATTATATCCCATCTTTCTGTAGAGTTGAATCTTCCTAATAACCACCCCAAAAGGGGCGTAAAAAGATATTTTCAAGCCAAACTCGCGAAAAACATTTTGCACAGTGACAAAGACCAACAAATACTCGTGGGTGGTCCACATACACTTAAAATAAATCAAGATGGCGGACGGCCGCCATTTTGAAAAATAGAAAAACGACCAATATCGTCGCAAAGATTCGAACGATCGTCACAAAATTTTGCACATTGATGAATATTGGCTCTCCGAACATGTCCAGCAGTAAAAATTTCAAACTTTTAAAAATTCAAGATGGCGGGCGGCCGTTATTTGAAACTGAAAGCCGTTAACTTTGAATATCTTAGCAACTGTAGACCGATTGCCGGGAAATATGACATGATGACGACTCTGGACCAATGAACTTTACTCTGCCACCCCATACACTATGCTCACTATTTTACGTAATAAAACCGCAAAAATGTCTTAAGTTTTTTTTTTGTAAAACCGCTGCTTTCAAACATCAAATATCAAAATTTTATTCACAAATTATATTAGTGATTAAAGAAATATGTTCTTGGCTGCAGACTTTCCGTCCACCCAACCCAGGAGGCAGCCAAGAACATATTTCTGTAATCACTAATAGTTTTTAAAAAAATAATTTTGCTTTCATTATCTAATTCCAGCATAAAGGATACTTAAATTCTTGGCTCTGTTTGATATCTTTCAGTTTTACGACTGGTTATTTTTGCATGGCATAATCTGCAAGAAAACGTATTATTTTCCACTTTAATTCTAGGCTCAGTTTCCACTTCCAGCGACTATGTCGTCTTTTGCGGGTATATCAGTTTCATTTTGTCATCAGCAATCCGGGTTCAAATACTGCTGACTCTTCCTGGCACATGTGTTTCTTAATTATAATGTAGCATTTAATTTAAGTTTTTGCAGTTCGAGATATACGAGCGGACAGACAGACTGACATACATACAGACACGCCGATACTAACACGGGCTATTACAGGCCACATATCTGACAAGATCTGTTAGTTACTTTCGAAAAGCGGTCTACATTTGCCGAAGCTATAATGAGAAGTCAAGTGTATTGTCTCCGCAGTCTGCTATTGGGACATAGCATTGAGCTTCGAAAGTATAATTATAGGTCTACGCGAAACAACAGTGGTGCTCTAGAAAGAGTCAATCAGGCGGGATACGAATCGTTGGAAAAAAGGAAGATATGTTATTAATAAACGTATGTAACTCGAAATCAGTAAACTTTGGCGAATTCAACCTTCGGGTGACCTGTTGCTGTGTAGGGTCCAGTTTACGCGCTGCAGTGGTCGCCGTTCGATTCCGACATGTTTCTGAGCTGCAGCGCCGACTGGAGCATTCGTCTCTGGCATCAGGATCGCCTGCAGCCGATCCTCAGCCTCTTCTCGTCAACCGTGAGTCATGTGACCACGCACATGCACACACCGCGTTATTGTGATGTGGAACAGGAAATAGACCACCGTTCTGCCACTGTGCAGCGCCACCAACTAATACCCGACTTTGCCCGGTTCAAGCAAAGGGAGTAGGCCCGTTAAACTAAAGCCGATGAAAGTAAATTTTAAAAAAAATACTAGTGATTACATGCTGTTGGCTGCCTTCTGGGTTGGATGGACGGAAAGTTTGCAGCCAAGAACATATTTCTTTAATCACTAATAGTTTTTAATGATTTTGCTTTCATCATCCAATTCCTGCATAAAGGGTCCTTAAATTGTTGGCTCTATTTTATATTTTTCTTTTATACGATTGGCCATTTTTGCATGTGTGTAATTTGGAAGAAAACCTATTATTTTCCACTTTAAGTCTTGGCTCAGTTTTCAGCGACTGCGTCGTCTTTTATGGGGATATTCAATCATTTCACTGACAGAGTAATACTGATTCAAAGAGTATTGCTGACTTTGCGTCGCTTTCTTTTTACCAGGACACTTATTTGAATATTTTTGCTTACTGAACTAATTGTACATGGGTTGAGGGTGTACAGTGTTATTTAATATTTTAACTTATTTTTATTTTTTACAGCACTGTAGTTTAGTTAAGATATGCCTAGCATTAGGTGTGTGTTGAGCTTATAATTTTATTATTATTACAAGGCAGTTGTAAATACTGATGTTATTAGCCTTTCTGTTTTGAGGAACATTTTCTCAGACCAGAGCATAATTGTCAGGACCTTCCTCGATTTGGGTGTGTTCGGTGTGCCATAGCGGTATATTGGCCTATTCAGATAAAGACCAATGACGTTCGAGGAATGTGGTACGCAGATTTGCGTT
>Ga0209780_1005130_pt1 | contig 10276 bp, 6 predicted proteins | sample WorMetexBAHAMAS2_FD_187384 | JGI IMG/M metagenome (GOLD analysis project Ga0209780, IMG submission 187384) | Marine gutless worms symbiont microbial communities from Max Planck institute for Marine Microbiology, Germany - Inanidrilus exumae... | ecosystem: Host-associated > Annelida > Digestive... | reverse complement strand
CCTTCAACTCTCCCTCTCACTCTCTCTCCCTCCTAGTGTTGACAGCATTAGGGGTTTCGCGCACATGCTGCCGGTTTTGCAGCGGCTCGGCGATGCTTATGGTTTCCAGGTGCCACTTTGTGTTAATGAAAACAGAACCTTAAAGATGTCTTCACGACGAAAGGGCGTTGAGGTTAGATGTGGAGTCAAATGTAGCGGCTCCGATTTTTGGCCGACCGTATATAAGGAAAACTAATGCAATAAAGTGTGATAAATAAACACGAAAACTAAATGTTTCATCTCACAATAATTGCATACAATTTGAAAAGGTTGATTGGTTGGGGGTTTAACGGCGCTTTCAACACAATTAAAAAAGGTAAAGTTCAATTCAGGTTATATTGCGCCTTTAAGGTAAAAAAGGATTGTAAAATATTACAATTTAATAGGGATTAATTCTTTGGAGTAAGGTAACTCGAAACAAGGAGCTCAACTACCGCAGAGGGACCGCGCGACGTGCTATGTCAATTAAAAAATCTTGTCACGTGCCCCTGTCCACGACCATTAGGGGGTAAGGCAACACTTTATATAGTTACTATCTATTGTGTCAAATTCCATTAGAAAAGGTTTGCAATGGGTTAATCATCTTGCGTATAGATTCTTCCTGCACCGTTTCTGAGATATAGTGAGACACTGGTCAAAAATCGCCAACCTGTATTTGGCGCCCCTGTGGGGGTGACTCCATTGGAATTACGCCGAGGTCTTTGGTATCAGAAAGGGCTATCGTACGGCGTTGTTTGCGTGATCCTACATTTAGCTGTTTTGGTACAATACCGGGATGTGACAGACAGACAGACGACAGCATACGTCGTACGTCGCTGCATTTGACTGTACACATCTCACCTCAACGCCCTTTCCTCGTGAAGACATCTTTTAGGTTCTGTTTTCGTTAACACAAAGTGGCACTACCTGATGAAAGACATACGACGAAGGCATGACAATGGCAGTGCTCTGATGCCGTGTTAGCATAGCGTCGCGCGGTAACAATAAATTAAAATTTGGAAAGACGAGAAAATTACATAAGAAAAATTCATAGTTAATCAATGCAGAATGTTCAAAAAAGTAACTACCTAAGCCGTTTATGCAAAAGACAAGTAAAACTGTTAAGTAAATCGGTTAAAAATCAATTAATTAAACAATAAAACTCACAGTTCATGATGTTGTAACGTCAACAATGAGTTGCTCCCAGTCACAACCACGAGTTAAAACTTTACCACCGCAGTATGAATGTAGGTGGCTGTAAGCATGGCGCAAAAATAAGGTACTTGATTTCAGCATATTCCACATATGCAACAAAACCGAACCAAAATCAATTAAATGTATTGTCCAGTTTGTCACATTTTCAATTAGAAATGGTAAAGTTACACTTTACAACAACATGCAGCAAACTAAAATAGGCGAAAAAACAACATGAACATTTTAAAATGACTAAAATCCCGTTTTCTAAAAATGCAGTCCAATCATTGCAATGCAATGGACAATATTGTGGAATTTGGATATGTGTATCAGTGTTGTTCTATCAGAGTTTATGCCAGAGCAGTGTGGCAACGTAGTAGACTCATTTTTAAATATGCCAGACGAAAGATGTAAAGTGTATGTATTTTCAAGATTAAAGATATCTGGTTACATTCATTTTGATTTTGGCTTATCATCACTGTTATTGAAATGTTAAAATTCTACAACTAATTCACAATCCACTTGTGAAATAAATCACAAAATCACAAAAAGTGTTGCATATAATCTTTGTGCCAGTTTACTGCCAGTCATATAATGTCTGTACAAATATGTAATTTACTTCAGACCAGAGTGCTTTACTGGTTTTGCAAATGAGTCTGGAAGGCATGACAATGGCAGTGCTCTGTAGCGCACTATATTTAAATCACACTCCAATAACCATTCTTCTGATAGTCTGCAATAACACAGAATTATAAAATTATAATTCTAATAAGTTAAATAAAAATATTATAATATAAAATTAGTCTTCTTTCTTTTTGTGCCATCTTGATCAAATTCAGTCAAAACGGACAGCAGTCGTCCTTGGCAGTCGCGTTACCATGGACTTCTTACATCCTCTAAAGACTGCAATATTAGGCCAAATATGGTCATGTGCAATCCCAGGTTTTACATGAGGTGTCAGCTTCGTAACAGAATTGCAGAAACGATCAAAATAAGTACCAGTATATGACTCAAGTGCCCATGTTACTTAAAACAAATGTTTACAATTCTGCATATGATAAGGTAAAGTAATAAATTCAGCAGAACCAAATGTGTCACACGGAACATGACCACTTAACTATCAAAAGTGCGATATGAACAGTTATTATTTACTTTGACATTCACCAGAACAATCTCTGAGCCGCACTTACTTACTACGTTAACACGCAGTCACCAGTCACACTTGCCTGGTTTAGAAAGTGCTCGTTCGCGTTGTCAGTTGAAATCTTGTCCACTACTTCACAACTGTGTGAAAAATTCCATTAGAAAAGGTTTGCAACAGACTAATCATAATGAAGGTTACTCAAGGTAATCGGCATTGCCGCTATTATCTATCAACGTGCGTTTTCTGATTCATGTGTAAACATGCTATAATTCCCTATGGCGATGACAAACCATTCCCGAAAGGTGCATGATCAGGTCATGCGAACCATTAAAATTTTTGGTGTCACCAATCATATCATTGGAACGGCTAAAGCTAGAATTGTCAAATTTTGGAAACATGTAGGCTATGTCAAGTCTTAGCCTACAGATGACAAATCACCCCTAAAAGGCCGTGGTCATGTGACCATTTTAAATTTTGGGGCCCCAATGATATCCCTGGAACAGCTGACGCTAGAGTCGTAGGTGATACATACGACATTTCCTAAGGTATGAGAGTAAGGCTCGGTAGTCTAGTGGTTATGGCGTCAGACTTGTGACTCGATGGTGGTGAATTCGATTCCCAGCCGCCACACTATCGGGTTGATAGTACTGGAATGGGTATCTTCAGACAGGCATACCACCCAGGCCAACTGAGCCTCCTACCCGCTGTGGGACGGGAAAGGAGTACCGGCCAAAGCGCAATGATGTGCTCATTGTGCTGTGACTGGGAGTAACGGCAGGATGGCTCATTCTATTCACAGATAAGCGGTAAACCTTTATTATATGATCCCTCGTTAACACATGCCATTCTAGACACTTTAGAGATGAGTATCGTACTCAATACAAGGCGCTACACAAATGTTCTGTCTTAATGTATTAGCCTTCCATAGTAACTATCTCCCTATCGGGCACGGTTTCTGAGAGTGTGATATAGCAAGATATTGGTCAAAATCAAAAATAGTTGATTTTAACCTACCCCACCTCATTTGGCACCCCCGTTTAAGGTGATCCCATTGGACTTTGTTACGCGCCCGTGCATCTCTAGACTCTGTTACCTCGCTTCTGTGACGCAGGCGCGTTGTCTAATTGAGGTGTGATCACTAGACCTGCTTGTAGCCGTGGTCAGGCCAGAGTGTCAATGTTACCTGTCTCGCGACAAGATTAGAGTCACATTTATGCTGTCGCTTGAAGACTAGTTCTGTAGAGGAAATTGTCTCTCGTATACTATTTTTCTGCAGCCAGTGGTGGACGACTTGTTCATTGTATAAACTGAATACTGTGCTGATACATTGTAACATGATATGTTATGCATTCTTTATGTACGTACTTGTTAACTGAACATTTGTTCATATTGCAATATTTCTCCATATTGCAATAATAGTACAATTGTGCTTTGTATTATATGAAAATTCTTGAATTGTTATTAGTTAAACTATGAAAGGCATCTGTAGAAGTGTACTTTATATGTCATTGTACAAACTTTAGGTTAAGATACAATTTGTGTTCATTCTTGGTGCGTGGTACGATGAGGGTGAAATGTTCTGCTGCGAGTGATGCGCGACGCTTCGTTCATGAGATTCTGTGGCAGTATCGGCTGTAACAAGGTGCACTTAAACTACGTTAAATGTATAGTGTAATTTACACTAGGATTGTATAGGTCAGTGCTGGCTAGCATAGTATAGAAAATATTGTTAGCGGCCCTACATGCTGGCATCGTATTACTATTTATTACTTATTTATTGCCAGAGTGACAGTTAACAAGTTGAACGCTGATGGCGACGGAGTTAAGGAGTTTGAACGTTGATGTTGAGAAAGAGTTTGAAGTCATCTGGGACTTCGTGAAATTTTGGACACTTCTATATTGAAGTTATCTTCGGCCTACAGAGGCGAAGATAGTGGAGTTTGCGGCAGAGGACTCGTGGAGAGGCGCGTCAAATAACGTGAAGGTTATCGTCCCGGCGGCACTGAGTCACGTCTGTAGAAACTCGAGGTGGTCGTAAGAGTCGGCAACGAAGCAACTGCACGACAACGTTGGTGAAGTGGTCCGATCCTGGAGATCTTCTTGAGGTAAAGTCCGGAACGACGACAATCGCTGTAGGCGTTGTGTCGTCGACTGAACTGTTTCGTACGCTGAACACCAGTCCGGGAGTCGTCGGAGGTCAACAGACGTCTGCGAATCACGACAAGTTGCTCGACAGCAGGCCTGCCGTCCATTCCCCTTTATAGTGTGTAGATTAAATGGTGCTAGCACTTGTATTATTGTGTAGTTTGCTGTGGTTTGATATACACCGATTGTGTTCATTTATTAAACTGTCATTTCTATATTTCCTCATTATTTCACAGGTAATTCACTCACTACAAGGCAACCACACCGTAGCTGTGAGACTAGTTTTCGCAGACTAAAAAGGTAAATAGTTGCATCGGCCAAGTCAAATCTCGAATGAATGAACACAAGTATAATTCACGTCGTTCACTTCAGTTCGTCGTTAAACAGGAATTTACTATAATGCTTGCTAAAACGTTTGCTAAAATGGCGGCTGCTCAACTGAGTAACTTGTAATATTTCAGTAAGGGAGGCTTTTGTCGTGGGGGAAGAATGTCCGAACACCATAATTTGGATGCACAGACTACTGGCTGTCTCTGCTGTCAACATCTGGTAAAATGTCAATCACACTTGTAAATATTTAACCATCTTTGTTGTTTTACTTTTTAATGATGTCTCTTATAAACTTCAGTGATCCTTAATCTTCAAAAATATTAATTAACACAAAGTAAGGAAAATATTTGCGTTACTAATTACTCGATAAAGTAAATAGTCACTTTACTTAGTTATTTTTAAAAAAAAATAAATCACGCAACGCGTTACTTTTGTCCAGGTGGGTGGGGGAAGAATACATCACTTTCCAACAGATAGGCGTACTAAAAAGAACCAATTTTACGCGAGGTAGCTAATGACGCTAAGTCGATTCCTGGTTAACGGATAGACTTGGTACGCGTAGACGGTCCAGTCTCGCAGATTAAGTGCCTTAGCAGTCAAAACGCGCCATACATAATATATCAGTAATATAGCAAAAGGGTCCAGTCCACTTCCTATTTCAACTACTTACAGAGGGATGGGCTAACCACGCTAAGTTCACCAGGATGGCTGTTACATAACTTCCTATCAGGAAAATGGTTAACTAGGGTTGACTTTGAGATCACTAAGCTAAGCCAAGCAACCTACCTATAACACTACCATGACCTTCCAACTCTGAGAAAATAAAGTGCTGTTGTACTAATATGTCATGTCTAACCACACTGTTATTTCAATTCAAAGTATTAACACAACAAACAACAAAAGAATATAGCACAAAATTCGAACACATGAACACTAACACATTCGGATGTGCCCATTGAATAAGAACTTCCAACTGACCCATGCCATTCACTCGTTTTGCTGCCACCTGCAATATAACAGTCCACATTCATCATAGCCATCAGATCTAAATAAAAGCATATGTCAGTAGTGCATGTGTGTGGTTGTGAACAAGAAGCTCAGCTACTGCAGACGGTCTGTGCGGCACATTATATCAGTTGAAATCTTGTCAGCTGCTGCACAACTGTACAAAAAAATCCCATTTGGCAAGGCTTGCAGTAGGAGAATGACCTCAAGGTCACTCAAGGTCATCACAATTGCCGTTATTTGATAGGCCATATACCACTTCCGATCATCAGTGGTCTGTAGTAATAACGACTCAATCTTACACTGTTTCCAATATACTACCACATTTAGAGTGTAAGTAACTGCATGTGACCTTGAGAAATTCATCATTTATCAAAAGATAACAAGCCACGTGAGTTTTATGATTCATGTGTAAACATATCGTAGATAATACATACTACATTTTCCAAGGTATGTGAGTCACAAAAGATTTCAAACAGTAAAAGTGAGCTTCAAGGTCATTGAACGATATTGGAAATAGTGCCATTCAATAGGCACACGCGATTTCGCATTAATCTTCCACAGCAACTGTATCTCTATCTTGAACTGTTTCTGAGACATTATCACTTATTTCTCAAAATTTAAAGAAGTCAAGAAACCCTGAACACATCCCTTTCGGGAGTAATCTATCATGCATGCATGTAACAGTACTTCTCAGAATCAATCAGCAAACAAAATTTGAAATGCCTGGCTTCACTGATTCCAACGATACGAGTGGAGGCTAAAATTTTAAAATGGGTCACGTGACCCTGACCATGGACCTGCCCATGTGGCCGAGTGGTTAGCGCACTAGGCCGCCATGTGCAGTAGAGCGTGACGAGCTCAGTGGCCGAGGTTTGCGCCTCAGCCCGGGCACGTCTGCCTACCAAAGAATTATTTCTTGTAATTCCTATGCACATGATGAACAGGGAGTTAATCCTGGGTAAATAAGAGGGTTCGACGGTGTCCTCTATAGACTGTGACCGCTGCTGATGCTTTGATTACCAACGTCAATATGTCAGCCACGATACGTGAGAGACGAAGCAGACAGATGTGACTAAGTCCCCTGGCTAGGCACTGAAGAAGTGTCAGTCAGGTAGCCAGGCGCTGAAAAAGAGCCGGTCAGGGCTGGCACGAATAAGTGCCAGTCCGGGCTTAGCCAGACAGTAGGCCACGCCGAGAGAGGGCGCACTTAGAAATACCTGATATTATAGCTACTCACGCCTACTGTTCCAGGTTCCTTCCTCCACCCTACACGAGAATATACACCACACACACCTACCAATTCCACTCCTCTCCCTGGGATAGCGCATTGGACCGATAGAAAAGGTCTCAGCGCTGGGGTCCAGAGTGGGCTGGACCCCTGCCCGCAAAGAACAGACGAACGAACAAACGAACGACCCTGACCACTTCCATAGTTTGTCATATGAAAGGCTAACACTTGATAAATTCAACCTGTATGCAAAATTTGACAACCGTTCGACATATCGTTCGGACTGCAAAATTGTAATGGGTCGTATGACTCTGACCACGCCCTTTATACGGATGACTACACCCCTTTCAGCGATGGCTTGTCACACGAGAGCTACGACTTGCTATGATCAATCTACCTACCAAATTTAAAGTCTCCATCTCCACCCATTATGAAGATATGAAAAGCGATTCAAAATGTGCACAAGAGGCTCTGCTATCGCCGAGAGACCCTCGCCGAGAGACCCGCACGACTCTCTGTATCAGTTGTATTGGCCTACTGTTTGTTCTAATGATAACGCAAACAGATGGCATGTCAGTCTGAGGAGAATTTTCTGCAACTGCCACGTTTCATTCCGCTAGCTGCATAACTGGGTAAACGCATCATTGCACTAGGCACAACTATCGCACAGCGAGCATGCAATGCCATGCGGATCATCAACAGACTTCCGTACAACAAATCTTGTTGATGTCAACTGGACCGTAACTGTGATCAATCAACTATCACCAATGTTGTTGATAACACCGCAAATTACTCCACCAATGCACCGTCGTTGACGTGGACCACCGTGACAGATGGATTTTTGGCGTTAAGGCGTCTGAGCCGGAGACTTCTCGACCAATTGTAAAATGCAATTGTTACCTACCTCATCTGATAACCCTCATCTGATAACGCACAGGGTTCATCTACAGCTCAATGGAAAGCGCACTGTCAACTTTCTATTAGTGATAACTGAAGTTTTTTCTCTAGCTCTCACGGCTGAGGCACTACTGACGGAAATCTGTCGAAATCTGCATTTTCTAAAGGGTGGATCATTTTGAGCGCAAATTTTAGATAGATGGGGATGTCGTCCGCAATCCTCTATGGTTTGTTAGATATAGGAATGATGTAGCTACAACTTTGCCGCTGGAAGTTTTCACACAAAGACACTTTGAAGCCGATTTCTCTCGACAGAAGTCAACTTTACTGGCAAAACATCAAAATCACATTTTGTGTCACCCTTTAGGGGACTTAGGGGTAACGTACATGGTTCACCTATGGCTCGTTGGAAAGCGAGTGGTCAACTTCCTATTAATGCCAATCGAAAATCTTTCGCTAGCTGTCATGGTTGAGGCACTACAAGCGAATATTGGTCGAAATCGTTGTGTTTGAAATAAAAAAGGGGTGGGTCACTATGAGCTTCATTGGCTACCAGTTCGGCAAAGGCTCAAGTTTAAAACAGCCGTTTTGATGTTCAAGTGTCTGCACGGACTGGCCCCGGTGTACCTGTCCGACTACTGCAAGTCAACGACTGACAACACTGGCCGTTCACACTTGCAATCAGCCAACGCAGGTTTACTTTCAGTTCCACGAACACGGACGACCTATGGTGACAGGAGCTTTGCTGTAAGCGGACCAGTCATGTGGAACAGTTTACCTGTGGCTCTAAGATCAAGTGACACTGCAGAGAACACTTTCAGAAGACATCTCAAGACATTTCTCTTTAGCTATGTTGACAATTACCGTGTGTTGATGACATGCTAGCATGCTGCTATTTCTGCCGACACAGCACATTAAGTGGCCTCTACGGGATCTTGCGCTTTATAAATTACCTTAATAATAATAATAATAATAAAAATTAGCCCATACGGGACTGACGGTCGACTCCTACTTACTGCCAACTTCAAAGTCACGTGACACAAAAACTAGGATAAAAATCAAAATTCTGACCGGTTAATTTTTAGGTATTGCCCCCTAGTTTAAGAATCCGTGGTCAGTTGCCAGCCCCCATTATAAATGGGGGAGGAGATAGAGTTTGAAAATGGTCGAATTTCCGACTTTCATGGGCTCGTGACCTTGACCTTGGATCCGGGTCAAGGTCATACCGTTGTGCATCTGTCATTGAGTACTACCTGTATACCAATTTTCATCAAAATCGAATAAACTTTTTGTGGACGGACGGACGGACGTATGGACATTTGAGACCCACTAATGTTATTAGGTCGACTCAGAGGAGTCGACCTAATAATATAAGCAAAAATTTTAGGGGGAATGGGGCGTCACCCACCAACGTCATGTAGCACAAGTACCTCAGCTGTTGCTGACAAACCCGCGAAACAGTCACGTGACCATAACCACGCCACTTTTGTGGGTGATATGTCATCCTGTTGCTAGAATTGATATAGCCTACCCGTGTACGACATTTCACGACTTTAGGTTTAGTGATATGATTAGAGCCCCACAATTTTTAAATGGGTCACATGACCTGACCACGCCCCTATCAGGGACGGTTTGTTGTCGGTAGGCTGTGACTTGCATATTCAACCTGTGCATCAAATTTGAAGTCTTTGCGATCACCAATTACGAAGATGCATAAGGCAACGCAAAATGTACAAACTGAGGTGTTTTAAGGTGGTTATGGGTCACCCAAGGTCATTTGCAACATAACCATTCGACACAGCGCATACGACTTCCTATTCGAATCTAATAAAAACCATGTGGCTATCTTGTACCATTTTCGAAATATTATCGCTTATTTTCCAAATGTTACATCACGTGACAGAGACCATGCCCTTTTCAGGGACAATTTCTCGTCCGCAGGCTCGGACTTGCCATAACCAACATGCATTTCAGAGATATCTTTGGGATACAAAAAATTAAAATGGGTCATATGATTTGACCACGCCCATTTCAGGGACGGTTTGTCGTCCGTAGGCTAGGACTTGCTATGTTCAACCCATATACCAAATTTGAAGTGTCTATGATTACCTGCAGCGAAGAAATAAAAGTCAAGGCCAATTGTAAAAATTCTCGCTTTAAGCCACCCTTTGGGAGACGGTAGCTAGCTAGCGTTTACGGCTTAGGCACCATTAAGTGAAATCTGTCGAAATCACGGTTTTCTGATTGGGTGGGTCGGTTTGAGCGCAAATTTTATGCAGATGTGGACGTCGCCTACAATCCATCTATGGACC
>Ga0209780_1005129_pt1 | contig 10278 bp, 11 predicted proteins | sample WorMetexBAHAMAS2_FD_187384 | JGI IMG/M metagenome (GOLD analysis project Ga0209780, IMG submission 187384) | Marine gutless worms symbiont microbial communities from Max Planck institute for Marine Microbiology, Germany - Inanidrilus exumae... | ecosystem: Host-associated > Annelida > Digestive... | reverse complement strand
TATCGTCGTAAATAGTTCACGTTCACTATCTCATCTCCTGATGAGTTCTTGTCTTTTTATACCATTAGGCTATGGGCTAAATTCCTAACCACCGATCCCAGCCTGAAAATCATGAGGTAGGCCATCAGGTGATGTTCCAGCCTGCTAGACATCACATGAGGACGTCAGAGCAGACACGGATACGTAGAGCACAGGTATAGTATATAATATAGTAACGAAGTAATATAGTAACAAGTTCTAGACCAGACAACATGATTGACAGCTGACTTAAGATGTGTCCAAAACAATGCCACATACATGCAGTGGCATCTCCCATTGCATGAGCGACCCTGACATAAGCCTACCGCGTTATCAATAAAAAGCTGTAGATGAGTTAGTGCCCAGGCCAACGACGGGATTGAAGTTTGAACACCTGTCCTCTAGTGTTAACTCTATACGTCCGTGTCAACGACACGGACGTCGCCCCGTAACGTTAATCGTGCCTTTCCATTTTGAAACCATAATCTAAATTGTGTGCGCACGTTTTGGCTTAACATCATACTAATAAAAGAGGACGATTGATGATCTGTGCCAAGTTACAGTCCATCTACAGGGGACTATTTAAATACGAGATGATTATTACAATGATATAATTGTGATGCTTGAATTAATGCCTGCAGATAAAGGCTCGCATGTGCAACCCGCTTCGCGTGCAACTGGTTGCCGACTAACGGGACGGTTGACGCATTTGCCTGGTAGTATCGTTGACCTTGAGTCTAATAACAGGTGTAACATAAAGACTGTCATAGAAGACCACGCCATATAAGCGCGTAAGGGACTGTTGCCTCCTGTAGTCGGGCCCCGCCGTGAATCCAATGATCATGTCGCGATGAATTTTTCTTTATAGGAGACCGTACCGTACGGCACGAGTGGGTGAGGATGGAGCCACACACGTTGTGCTGACTAGTGGCCTGAAGGCACTGAGTCAATATTGAAGAGTCAGGGTTATAGAAAGAAAGAAAACCCCGAGAATACTACTCCCACCGAGCGGTACAGAACAGTTTCGCGGTATACTGGCCGTTTGCTGGCACAGCCACGTACTTGTTATAACTGAAGTTCAAATTAAGTCTCGGTGCATGGTCGCAGTGAGTACGATATGACAGTTGAATTTAAAGCACCCCCATAGGAGATATGGCTAGCGGTGCTGTTACTGTAGGCCGTTCTGCTACAGTAGCTAGTATTGATAATAACGGCACATTAAGTGCCAGATACACGATTAAACACGAAGTATACATGATACTAAGAAACAGTACAATTGTGATGTTTTGATGCATGCCGGAAGGACGGATATCTTTGCGATTGGGTGAACGAAAGAAAATAGAGTCCCAATTGGCAAATATCATGCAGACAGATACGCCGAATCGACGTTAGTAGGGCCTGACTGTGACAGTTTGACCATTGTTCTTTCCTGTCGTTTGCTCATTCTTTTTGCCTTTCTTCTTTGCATTTTTCTGTCGGTAGATACTTTTTCACCGGAGTTGAGAACGCTGCTGTTGGGGATCTACCACCCCGTAGCGCGTAAAAAAACCACTAGTTTATTGCATACCCGGTCACAAGGTGCCTGGGACACCGAGAACAAAAAAACCCTGCGTAAGACATTATCCCAGTACAGTAGTAGGTATAATAAGAGAATTCCCTCAGCTCTATTGTTCAGCGCTATAACGCACACCGTCTGCAATGGCGATCGATTTTTGTATTTTACGGGAACGGCAATAATCTCTAGAGCTGTGCCCAGTACTCTAATCCAGTATCGAATACCGAGTATCATGTATCGAATACTCTAACTTGAACATATACAAATTATTGCTATTATCAGTATTATTTCACTGTTTAGCATCCACCCACCTCTCCATACCAACACCAGGCCCAATGGTAATTACAAAAAGAGCGTTATACGCTTTCGAGCGTCATATGCTTACGTGGAAATGGACGCGGATCATCTAGACGTATGTGGTATCTATAATATGGAATTTGAACGTTTGTATGCGGACTTGTGTCGACTACAAAGCGAAACGAATGATCTCATAAAAAGAATTCAACGCGCTACACCATACGATGTAGTCAACGAGTTTGGGACAAAGTTGCAAACTCTACGTGAAATGTTGAAATACACGTTAGAACGTCTACGCGAAAGCCCACACCACCCATGGCGTCAGACGCCGACAATGCAACAGCTGTTGGCGCGACGACAGATGGCGTTGGACTATTACCGCGCCCAGTACGAAAGCCCACAGCACGTATACGTGGACGGCGCAGAAGACGAAACATCGGCTGAGCGTAGCCTACAGCTCGTGGATAAAACCGGCTGCTCACACCACAAACATCATTATACGTTTAGTGGTCGGACAAGTGAGATGAAGACCTTTAGTACTGGTAACGATAGATCGTTGAAGCTTAACAAGAGTCACTCTGAAATAACTATCGCGGACAAGGGGACGAAGAAGGCTGCAGTGTTCACGCCGGCTCGTTGGGCTTCGTTTCGACTATGTATAGACGAAATCGACAGTCAACTATCCGATCTCGCGCAGGACAAGGACGTGTCGTATTGCACTCACTACGGTGGCGGATAGCACGTGTCGGTGACGAAGGGTTTTCGGTGTGTCGACCTCCGCAAGTTCTACATGCTAAAGGGGGAAGGGATATGGAAACCGACCAGGACCGGCATTGCTCTACGCCTCGCCGAATGGCCGACGCTCAAGGAGGCCATCAATTCTCTACACCGCGACAATCCAGTACATCATCGTCACACATCATCATCGGACATCATCGTCACACCGTGTTTCTACAACCACAGCACCCCGGTGATCATCGCGGTGTGTCCAGAGTGCAATCCGTGACATTCGACGACTGTGTAACTGTCTACGTTGCCGATGACTATGATCGTAAAAGCCCTTGGCTACGTACGGCAAGGGATCGCTCGCGATTTAGGTGTAGGATCAAACAGATCGAACTGATTTTGGCGCCGGTTTTAACCGAGCAACATAGAACGTTAGTTCGTTTGCGTATGCTGACATTCGATTTGTTGAATGACATTTGATTTTGTATGTTTCATTCGTTTATGCATGTGCGTGCGTGTGTGAGTGTATATAATGTTTAATAAAAATATAAACACAAATGTTCAACATCAGACTCGTTGTTTATTAGTCTCATATATATACAAACAATACTACAGATCAGTTCATGCACGACATCATCATTCAGCCCAGTATCATCGGTAAAATAACGCAAAATATACACACCTCTACTTTTAAGTATACAAAAACAAGCGCAGTAACGCCCGCAAAGGCTACTAATCGCACTTTGCAACTGTTTACGATTAAAAGTCCACTCGCTACAATGTTCGTTTATGTAACGTTCAAAAACTTCTGTAGGTGCACGCCCGAACGAGTCGAAATATTCTCCGTAACGTTTATCATCGTCCACGTAGATGGCAATCCAGTGTTCACCGGGCATGTCGGATGGGTGGGTGTTGCTCACGAGTAGTCTCTGGTTCGGCGGTAGACGATCGCTGCTAAACACCCCATCGAAACGTCTCACGTACTGGGCGATGGCGCGCTCCAACTCGTGCGTGTTCATACCGCAAAGTCGTAAATCACGTTACGATTCCTGTCAATCTCGATCACGTTTTGAAACTGCGTAGGCGATTGCGGTCACGTTCTGGGCCAGCGCATCACGAAATTTCAGTACGAGGAGCACGCTTCCCTGTTTCGTTAAATTAATGTGGTCGTCCTCACCCAGATCGGGCGTCAGATCGAAAGCGAACAGCGCGTATCCTCTCGAAAAAACGGTTCTCTCCAAATTGTTACCCTCGTCTGTAAATATCTTGCCGGTCCGCTGAACAACGTGTTGTATGCTCGCACGTAAAGTCCATCGGTAAAGTCGGTCGTCAGCGGTTTTACACCATATACTGCTGTTGCCCGTCCGAGTACACGGAAATCTTCATGAGATTAAAGTGTTCAAAGTTGAACGGGTTTCTGTCGAATGCACCGTTGAATCCGGCATTGTTGACCATAGCAATCACCAGACGGACTTTCCACATCACGTCGGGACAGCCACTACGTAAGTAAACGGGTGTTGTAGTTTGCACGACATCTCGACACTAAATGACGGGGTGGGTTGTGTGCGTGCCCTATTTATTTGTTTGTTTCTGTTTACGCAATCTCTCCTTTCTCAAGTATTCTCGTCTGTTAATTGTATCTGCCGTGAGTCTATCTCTGTAACGTTTTTGCTTTTCGGCGTTTGTGAGTGGCATTTCCGTTACTTCCGTTACTTTTCCGTTACGTTCCGTTAGCTTTTTCCGTTATACGTTTTGTTTTAGTTTCCGTTTCCGTTACTGCAACTACGATACTAAATGAAGACTGATGGAATATACACGATCTTTTATACATACACATACCAAAAATAAAAGTTCCAACACCAAATGCATGAAAAACCGTCACATAATATATCATCAACAATATTTCGCAACAGTTCACTGTTTGTCACACCAACAATCAATCAATCAGCAAAGTTTACTGTCAGTTGCTCGCACGACGATGACGAATGTCTTTGTGGCCGTAGGCCGGTGTCATGACCCCGTCCTCCAGAATATAGCGTTTGTCGTCGAAAGCATCCAAACACTTTTTCTTGACTTTTACTGTCTGGAGGACGTGATTGGTCGATTGAAATTTACAAAATTCGCTGCTTGTCGATTGTTGGGTTTTGAGAACGCTAAAAATGTGTGTGGCGCACGTTCTTTCTGACGTACGCCTTTTTTAGTCCCTTGAGGCGCATCTTTGACTCCTTTGGTTTCTGACGCACGCCAAGGAATACATCTTTGCCCTCAATCCGACAAATTCAGTAGGGGGAACCGAGCCGGTTTCGCTTTCGAATTTGCCCAATACCTGATGATTTTCGTTAGAGTAAAGGGGGTGATCTTTTTCGAAATTGCTCGTGTCAAAATAGTGCCCGCCTTTTTCGTTTTTCTTTTCACTTATGTGTTGAGCCATGTCCTCGTATAAATCGTCCGTCTGTATGTGGCAGCAAAAAGAGTCCGTGTCCGTGAAAAGCAGTTTGCAGTTGTTGCCGTACGTCGGTTTTAGATAGTCGTAGTAAAATTGGTACATGATCAATTTTGAAATTTCTAAAATGGCGAAACCGATTATTATCGGTTTATTTGACGTCACGTGTTGCTTGGCGGCACGTACCATTGTTAGATCGTCGCTTATGATCTCGGCTTGCCGAAACGACGGGCGACTCACAGCTTTTGACAAAACGAGTGAATCGCAGATGAGACGCAGGTTTATACGGTTTCTCACCTGCTCCATCGTTTTGCCAAACGTCACGTTAGCTTGTAGTTTGGCTAGATCAGATTCGAACTTGGTAAGTGCCGCCTGGCGTTGTTCCGTGCAATATTTAATCCACGGTTCAAGCCAGCATTCCTGCTTAAAGGACATCACTGACGAATTTTGTTGAGTACGAGCCCGTGACGAATATAGAATTGCAGATTACGATAATGGCACACGTATTTGGTTTTATGCAATAAATTGGGAATTAACTTTTGAGTGGGTTTCCAATTTTTGCCGATTATGGACAGAGCAAAGTCGCTCAGCATGTCTTTGCTGATCGTCAAATGCTCCGGTGCCATGGGATAATCGCTATGCAATTCATGAAGTGATTCGGGATACTCCAAGTCGCATTCGACGATGTATCCCCTATCACTGTCTTTGGGGATAATCATGACGTCAAACGCTGCCATTTGATCGTCATCGAGTAACCCGAAACCCCACCCCCATGGAAAGGGGTTTGCTCATCGCCGTGCCATAAAGATTGTTGGCTTCTAAGTAGGTGGTGAACGAGTGTGGTTTCGACGGGTCTTACCCTTCATTCATCGAGGGATTGTTTGCAACGGCGTGACGGTGTGATATCGTGGCAATACCACCCCGCATGTTATTCTCGATCATCAGATACATGTCGGGGTCGGTAATTTGATCGAGCTTTACACCGGTGCGTTTGAGGGCCGTGGTCCATACGAGCGACGGTAAGGTGATAAAATGCAATGGGTCGAGACGGTGTTTGCCATAAATAGTATTGCGGAAGTTTTCAAAGACGTCTGCTAGAAGCAGAACGTCTGTCTTAAGATAATGATCATGATATTGTTGCAATGTCTTTATGTCGAACACCTCCCATATTTGTTTCGCACGCTCATAGTCCTCAGAGGACAGCGGCTCGTCGTTTAGCGTGCCGTAAAATGACTCGATTGACTACAGACATGTTTCGGCAAATTTCTCAGATCCGCTTACATACGAATAAGGATATACACCTTTTGCATATGTAAGACGGTGTTGGGTTTTATGTGTTTAGACGTGTGTACAAACGTGTATGGGAGTTTGCTTGGATCGTCTTCCTTGCCTTTCAGCATATCCACAAGATTTTGCAAAGAAGTGGACAGGAACTGGAACGAGTACACGAAACGGAGACAACCCACACTGAGAAAGACATATTTCTCACTGTTCAGTGGCGTGACCTTTACGTTAGTGTACACGGTTTTTGTCTCCGTTTTCTTTTCCCGCACTTCTTAGCCATTATCGTCTTTTTTGCGGTTACCGTCTTCGTCTTTCAGTTTCTCAAAATAGTGACGTGTTTGCTCGGTTTCGGTATACCGTTTCTTGAAATGTTGGATGATAAAATGAGCATCATAACATTTCAAGTTGTGGAAGACAAGAGGCAGAAAAAAACAATTTTCTTCCTTCTTTGATTTTTCATCCGTGACCTCACTATCGAGTTTGGCCTTTTTCGCGTTTTCGTGACCTTGCGTGGCTTTGCGTTTACGTTGTTGGAATTTTAGCACGTTAATGTTGCAATCGCGGCAGCATGCCGGAGCGATGTATTTCCCGCTAACGTGATCATGATGCCTGACTTTGTAATTGTCTTCTGTAAATGGCTCGTAACAATCGTAGAATTCGGTGGCCCGGTCGAAATCTGCCTGTTGCTCATCATCTAAATCGTCCATGGGCTTTTTGTCGTTTAAAATGTCGGCATGAACTGATCTGTAGTATTGTTCCTAGATAGATGAGACTAATAAACAACGAGTCTGGTGTTGAACATTTGTGTTGATATTTTTATTAAACATTATATACACTCACACACGCACGCACATGCATAAACGAATGAAACATACAAAATCAAATGTCATTCAACAAATCGAATGTCAGCATACGCAAACGAACTAACGTTCTATGTTGCTCGGTTAAAACCGGCGCCAAAATCAGTTCGATCTGTTTGATCCTACACCTAAATCGCGAGCGATCCCTTGCCGTACGTAGCCAAGGGCTTTTACGATCATAGTCATCGGCAACGTAGACAGTTACACAGTCGTCGAATGTCACGGATTGCACTCTGGACACACCGCGATGATCACCGGGGTGCTGTGGTTGTAGAAACACGGTGTGACGATGATGTCCGATGATGATGTGTGACGATGATGTACTGGATTGTCGCGGTGTAGAGAATTGATGGCCTCCTTGAGCGTCGGCCATTCGGCGAGGCGTAGAGCAATGCCGGTCCTGGTCGGTTTCCATATCCCTTCCCCCTTTAGCATGTAGAACTTGCGGAGGTCGACACACCGAAAACCCTTCGTCACCGACACGTGCTATCCGCCACCGTAGTGAGTGCAATACGACACGTCCTTGTCCTGCGCGAGATCGGATAGTTGACTGTCGATTTCGTCTATACATAGTCGAAACGAAGCCCAACGAGCCGGCGTGAACACTGCAGCCTTCTTCGTCCCCTTGTCCGCGATAGTTATTTCAGAGTGACTCTTGTTAAGCTTCAACGATCTATCGTTACCAGTACTAAAGGTCTTCATCTCACTTGTCCGACCACTAAACGTATAATGATGTTTGTGGTGTGAGCAGCCGGTTTTATCCACGAGCTGTAGGCTACGCTCAGCCGATGTTTCGTCTTCTGCGCCGTCCACGTATACGTGCTGTGGGCTTTCGTACTGGGCGCGGTAATAGTCCAACGCCATCTGTCGTCGCGCCAACAGCTGTTGCATTGTCGGCGTCTGACGCCATGGGTGGTGTGGGCTTTCGCGTAGACGTTCTAACGTGTATTTCAACATTTCACATAGAGTTTGCAACTTTGTCCCAAACTCGTTGACTACATCGTATGGTGTAGCGCGTTGAATTCTTTTTATGAGATCATTCGTTTCGCTTTGTAGTCGACACAAGTCCGCATACAAACGTTCAAATTCCATATTATAGATACCACATACGTCTAGATGATCCGCGTCCATTTCCACGTAAGCATATGACGCTCGAAAGCGTATAACGCTCTTTTTGTAATTACCATTGGGCCTGGTGTTGGTATGGAGAGGTGGGTGGATGCTAAACAGTGAAATAATACTGATAATAGCAATAATTTGTATATGTTCAAGTTAGAGTATTCGATACATGATACTCGGTATTCGATACTGGATTAGAGTACTGGGCACAGCTCTAGAGATTATTGCCGTTCCCGTAAAATACAAAAATCGATCGCCATTGCAGACGGTGTGCGTTATAGCGCTGAACAATAGAGCTGAGGGAATTCTCTTATTATACCTACTACTGTACTGGGATAATGTCTTACGCAGGGTTTTTTTGTTCTCGGTGTCCCAGGCACCTTGTGACCGGGTATGCAATAAACTAGTGGTTTTTTACGCGCTACGGGGTGGTAGATCCCCCAACAGCAGCGTTCTCAACTCCGGTGAAAAAGTATCTACCGACAGAAAAATGCAAAGAAGAAAGGCAAAAAGAATGAGCAAACGACAGGAAAGAACAATGGTCAAACTGTCACAGTCAGGCCCTACTAACGTCGATTCGGCGTATCTGTCTGCATGATATTTGCCAATTGGGACTCTATTTTCTTTCGTTCACCCAATCGCAAAGATATCCGTCCTTCCGGCATGCATCAAAACATCACAATTGTACTGTTTCTTAGTATCATGTATACTTCGTGTTTAATCGTGTATCTGGCACTTAATGTGCCGTTATTATCAATACTAGCTACTGTAGCAGAACGGCCTACAGTAACAGCACCGCTAGCCATATCTCCTATGGGGGTGCTTTAAATTCAACTGTCATATCGTACTCACTGCGACCATGCACCGAGACTTAATTTGAACTTCAGTTATAACAAGTACGTGGCTGTGCCAGCAAACGGCCAGTATACCGCGAAACTGTTCTGTACCGCTCGGTGGGAGTAGTATTCTCGGGGTTTTCTTTCTTTCTATAACCCTGACTCTTCAATATTGACTCAGTGCCTTCAGGCCACTAGTCAGCACAACGTGTGTGGCTCCATCCTCACCCACTCGTGCCGTACGGTACGGTCTCCTATAAAGAAAAATTCATCGCGACATGATCATTGGATTCACGGCGGGGCCCGACTACAGGAGGCAACAGTCCCTTACGCGCTTATATGGCGTGGTCTTCTATGACAGTCTTTATGTTACACCTGTTATTAGACTCAAGGTCAACGATACTACCAGGCAAATGCGTCAACCGTCCCGTTAGTCGGCAACCAGTTGCACGCGAAGCGGGTTGCACATGCGAGCCTTTATCTGCAGGCATTAATTCAAGCATCACAATTATATCATTGTAATAATCATCTCGTATTTAAATAGTCCCCTGTAGATGGACTGTAACTTGGCACAGATCATCAATCGTCCTCTTTTATTAGTATGATGTTAAGCCAAAACGTGCGCACACAATTTAGATTATGGTTTCAAAATGGAAAGGCACGATTAACGTTACGGGGCGACGTCCGTGTCGTTGACACGGACGTATAGAGTTAACACTAGAGGACAGGTGTTCAAACTTCAATCCCGTCGTTGGCCTGGGCACTAACTCATCTACAGCTTTTTATTGATAACGCGGTAGGCTTATGTCAGGGTCGCTCATGCAATGGGAGATGCCACTGCATGTATGTGGCATTGTTTTGGACACATCTTAAGTCAGCTGTCAATCATGTTGTCTGGTCTAGAACTTGTTACTATATTACTTCGTTACTATATTATATACTATACCTGTGCTCTACGTATCCGTGTCTGCTCTGACGTCCTCATGTGATGTCTAGCAGGCTGGAACATCACCTGATGGCCTACCTCATGATTTTCAGGCTGGGATCGGTGGTTAGGAATTTAGCCCATAGCCTAATGGTATAAAAAGACAAGAACTCATCAGGAGATGAGATAGTGAACGTGAACTATTTACGACGATA
>Ga0209780_1005128_pt1 | contig 10278 bp, 9 predicted proteins | sample WorMetexBAHAMAS2_FD_187384 | JGI IMG/M metagenome (GOLD analysis project Ga0209780, IMG submission 187384) | Marine gutless worms symbiont microbial communities from Max Planck institute for Marine Microbiology, Germany - Inanidrilus exumae... | ecosystem: Host-associated > Annelida > Digestive... | reverse complement strand
TCCGGTTTAGTTCGCACGACTGTTCCTGTCCCTAGCGCCACGGAAGTCTTTTGACATTCTGGCGCTTTACAAATCGGATTATTATTATTATTATTATTATTATATGCTGTCGTCGTGTGTCTGTCTGCTTTATTTGTCCGTCCGTCTGTCACACTCCGGTATTATACCAAAACGGCTAAACCTAGGATCATGCAAACAACATCATACGTTAGCCCAGGATTCTAGTTTTCTGATGCCAAAGATCAGGGCGAAATTCCGCCAGGGTCACCCCCGGCGGGGCGCGAAATAGAGGTGGGGTAGGTTACAATCGGTGATTTGTGACCGATATCTCGCTATTTCTTAGAAACAGTGCTAGATTGGGACATACTTACTACAGAATGCTAATTGGAATTCGTATGTGCTCTATTGAATGGTGCCATTTTAATGACCTTGAGTAACCCCTGACTACCCCAAAACCACCCTATTTTTGATATTTTGTATCGCCTTTCACATCTTGCTAGTGGTTGGAGATAGAGTTCAAATTTGGTAGATAGGTTGATTGTAGCAAGTGCTAGTGCATGGATGACATGAACCATTTAAATTTTGTTGTCAATCAACCATATCTCTGGAACAGCTGAAGATATAGTGGTCAAATTTTGTACACAGGTAGGCTATGTCAAGTCCCAGCATGCATAATGATGACAAATGACCCTTGAAACGGGCGTGGTTAAGGTTACGTGATTCACTTTAAATTATAAGGCCCAATGATATCTCTGGAACGGCCGAAGCTACAATCGTCAAAGTTTGCACACGGTAGAATGTATCAAGACTCACCTATTTTCAACCTAGCGGACCAAACAACAGCGCCTCTGATTTGTTTTTAACGAATTATGGTGCTATCGCCGTTCCGTCTGTCTGTCGTCTTTCTGTCTGTAACGTTGGTGCACCCGTCTGTCCAAAAAAGTTTCTTCGATTTCAGTGAAATTTTGCATGTCGGTAGAGGTCGTTGAGTGATGCACGATGGTATGCAGTATGACTCAATCTATGGACTCCTCAGTTATGCAATTAATGACACACTGTAAACCATACAGCCAGTAATTGTTATTGTTTGTTCTAAACTATAACTTGCAAACTATTGTATATGAATAGTATCCAACAACTGTTTGCTTTGTAGCATGTTGTATTGTAGACTTTGTCACAGTTTGTTGGAATTAATTTTAAATTTTACTATCTTAGTTAAAACGGACATAGGTAGTTAGGCAGGTGGTTTAATTAATTGGCTTGGCTTGACTTGTTGATTTATTTGCTATGGTGCAGATTTTTGCCTACATCCTATGCAGCACAGTTCCCCATGCCTCCGACTTCGCTGTTCTGTGCTTGTCTTTTTTCACTGACTGCTGCTGAGACCACCCAGATGCAGTCAGATGAGCTTGCCACTTGCTCACTCAAGCTTGGTCAGACAGCTGGGACTGTGCAACTCAAACGTGGTTCACCTAGTGGCCATAATGAGTATTTGTCAGTAATGGCCATGGGTTGGTTAAAATGACCATAGATAACATCGATGTCCGGTATCTGTATCAGTTGTTCATTATTGGCAATATTCTTGTATTGTTCAGGCATGGTTACAACACCGTTAAGGTTTCCTAGAAAGTTTGTGATGATGCAGTTCATTTCTGATCACCACAGTGAAAGTGTTAACTAAAATTGATATCCAGATGGCAGAGTTATTGCAACAAATAAGTGGCTTCATTTATTGACTGACACTGACAGTGTGCTGCGAAATATTTAATTAGGTTTATGCACAGATCATTTCTGCTATCATAACGCTGAAAGAATGACTAAAATTGTCTTGCATTTGACAAAATTATTGCAAGAATAATTTTATGCCAGTTTTTTGACTCACAGTGCACTACACATTTATGCCTGCACTCGCTGATATTAGGTTGGGCTGTTTTTGGCAGGTTTAGTTAAGCCGACCAACATGGTGTGTAGTTGTCGGCATGCAGAGGACGTGGAAGCAATGTCTGTAAGTATGGTTGCAGTTTTCACCATTGTAATTGTTTATATTCTGGCATTTTCCTGTGCCATGTATACGTCTACTTATGTTTGGAATAAGGTGCTCACATTGTCACTCAAGGACCATAGGGTCTGGCACTGATCTCTGGTTTACTAGGCAGGCAGCCCACAGGTGATGTTAGTCATCAGCCCAGCAGTAGGCTGCCATTACTATCTGCCAGTCTCATGGTTACCTTCTCAGCTTCAGCGCATCATTGCCTTCGGCCAGTATAAATTTGTACTGCTTGGCAAACAAAGGCTGATGACTTGCTTAGGTCGCCGTGCGACTGAACAGCTTGCCTGAAGGCTGGAGTTGTAAAATGAATGAGGAACAGCCGGGATTTAACCGGCAATGTTGACGTTGCCAGTCCAGTGCCCTATTTATTTTTGTAGCAGAAGTTTGCCTTTTATGATTCAATTCTTACACCCCGTATGGGCCCTGGGCAGTAATATGCCGTGATTCATGTGTTGATTTTGGCACTATCTAAATTGTTACTGGCCTGCCTACACATAGTGTAGGGGGCAGACTAGTGTAACAGTCGCCGGCATCTGTCATCGTCTGTTGGGCGCATATGCAACGTAACTCACCAGGGGGCAGCACACCTTGTTTGTTTGTGTGTCGACTAAATTACTTCCTTCTTTCCTTCCTTGTTTTTTTCTGATACTTTCTTCCTTACTTATTTACTTCCTTACTTGTTTACTTCTTGACTCATTTATATACTTGTTGCAGATTCAACCCGTTCTGTTTCTAGGCTGGAGTTTGTAGGAGGCGACCAAACCTGGCTTTAGTTTATTGGGTTTATTTTATTCTGTAGTATATTTTGTTACTGATGCATGTTTGCTTTTGTTATATTTGTTTCAGTTTTTCCATACTGAGCCAAGAGATTGGATGGGAAGAACGTAATGACCAATTTAGTGTCGGGTGGGATGTAACACCTTAACTCAATCAGTCAGTTCATTTCTTGCATGTTTAACCGTTGTTTTATTGCATTTCTGTGCTAGTGCAGCAATTTAATTTGAAATGCAGAAAACTATTTCACCTAATTATATTTCTAAGCCAGTAAGACCTAAGACATTACTTTCTGTATTCAAGCTGTATGTCACATGCTGAGGCAAAATATTCTATTGCAGGCATTGGGGATTCACACTGGCGTTGATAATCGTGAAGTAGTGCGGAGTAGTGACGTTGTCATCATTGCTGTTAAACCGTACGTTGTGGTAGATGTGCTGCAAGACATTGCATCTGTAGTGCACACAAACCATCTCATTATTTCTGTAGCTGCCGGATTTTTGACGTCTCACATTGAAAGGGTAAGATTGTTCTTCTTATGCTGCATAATCAGCAGTCAGTATCTCCGTTAACTTTTATGAGGCAGTTTTTGAGTCATAAATTTGTTGGTTTGTACAGTGATGTGTCTTGCCGGAGCAATGTCTGATGTACTACAAACATTAGAATATGTGTTAAAGTTAGCAAATAAATTATTCAACGTGTATGCACTTTCTAAGAGTCAGCAGCATCGGAGTGCCAGTAGAGTTTTTTCGGTGGATTACATTCGCTAAAGAGATGTCGATTAAACATGTTGGTGCCGTTGTTTGTATTTGTGTAATTGCCATATTATAGCTGTATTATTGATCTCAATTCAGAATTATGGTTACAGTCCTAACCAGGCATTTGTGGTTTTCATGATGACATTGACAATAAGAACTTTGTCGGATATATTACATGTATGAACAAATGTCAGTGGCAGACTAGTTCATTCAAATTATTTACTCTGAGATATTGTGTTTTTGTTTGTAATCTGTTGTGGATAGCCATTGCCAGCAAATACACGAGTAATTCGAGTTATGCCCAACACCCCAGCAACGGTGCTGTGTGGGGCCTCGGCATTTGCCCGCGGTTCCTCTACACGTCCCGAAGACGGCATCATGGTCTCACGTCTTTTCTCCAGCGTCGGCTTCTGTATTGAAGTATCAGAAGCTGAACTTGATGCTGTTACTGGAGTTAGTGGCAGTGGGCCAGCTTATGTGAGTACATCATTTAGCTGTTTATGCATTTATTCATCATAGTGTATTAAATTAATACTCTCTCGGTGCTTTGACTATTGGTTGGTGGCAGGAACAGTATTCGGCCTGCGAAGAATCCCTTTCCTACAGTCCTGAAAAGCTTTGTAAAGACCAAACGTAGATCAGTAAACAATAATGGTATTTGAATTAAATTGAAAAAGTTTGGTTTGCCGAAAAGATGCACATGTGCGGGAACAAGTGCATGAAGAAAATCAAGGCAGCAACCAACTAATCTAGGTTTGTGTGGAATTTGGCCATGGAACTGGTATGTGTGTATGTAGGTTTGCTTTAATGCTTTGAAACTATTGGCTGTGTGATAGGAAGGGCATCTGGCCTGTAATAACCAGCCCCAGTAATCCCTGAAGGTTCTGTTTTAATATACAGGGTGTTAAGGTAAAAAAATCTTGTCAGGTAAGCGGAGATATTTTAGGAACATCTATTGATATATTGTAATTTACTAATGCTAAAGGGTTTTTCTAGCCATTTTCTATGAATTGTACCCCGCATGTGGCTGTATAATGTCTGTATAATGGTTGCTGTTTTGTTGTTATTCTACTGTAAGACTATTACTAACTTACTGAGCACATGTTCAAGTTTCAGATTCAGAGCATCATTGCATTTGGCCAGTATAAATTTGTACTGCTTGGCAAACAAAGGCGGATGACTTGCCTAGGTCGTCGTGTTGACCGAACAGCTTGCCTGAAGGCTGGAGTTTTAAAATGAATGAGGAACAGCTTGTCCCATACATGGCTCAATTGGTAGCTCCCCTCGTCTCGATTCATGTTGTTATTTAATACAATTGATTGATGTTTGATGCACAAACAGACTTTTTTAATTGACTACATCACGTTTATTGCATAATATGTGGGCTATTGCTACAGACAGGAATAGCATGGTCTGTCTGTGTGTCCATCTGTTTGTGTGTCTGCCTGTTTGTTGGTCACGTTCATGAGCCCTGCAAAAACACTGAACCAATCAACATGCTGTTTTGAGGGTTGACTTGGGTGGGCTCCACAAACTATGTGTTATATAGGGGGTCCATATCCCCAAAGGGAAGGGAAAATTTTTGTGGGTTGTCTGTCCCATTGAAAACATTTGGAGACTGTTGTGATGTACACAAAAATGGCTGAAACGATGGAGATACCATTTGGGGGCTGACTTGTGGGCCAAAGAAAATGTATTAGATGGGATAAAGGTCGGACGAATTCATTTGCCATTGTGAGAGGTGACTAGTTGGCGATTTTGGTACACAGATGAGCCCTGCGAAAACTGCTGATCCAATCCATTTGCTACCATGATGGGCGACAAGTTGGCGATGTGGCCTTTCTGCGATTAGTTGTTTTGTTTGACTAGACGTCTTCTGTGGAGTTACTCCAAGTAGGACCAGCACAGAGAAGGGAACCTTTTGGGATGATTGCAGCGGGTTTCTTACAGACTGACTACTGGTTAGTTTTAATGCAGTAAGAAAAATCAACCACAGAGCAGCATCCGATTTTTATCCATCTACAGCTCCATGCTGACAGTGCACAAATATCTGTGAATATTGTAATTACTCATATCTGAATAGTTCTGAATTTCTGCACTGATTAAATGTTTGCATTATTGCCTAGCAGCCTACTATGGGATGAATCAATAGATTTGCTTCAGAGTTACTGAATGCATTGACATTGTTTAGTCATCGTTAAGTCACTGTCGCATGTTACTGCTAGGTGTGTCTGATGATTGAAGCTATGGCCGATGGTGGTGTCAAGATGGGATTGAATCGGGATGCAGCTCAGAAGTTGGCTGCTCATACATTAATGGTATTTATTTGTTTAATTCTTCAGATTGCACCATAACAGTTTACGAACCTGTTTGCAGTCAGTCATTGTAAGAACTACATCAACTTTCATTTTCATCCATATTGTCGTATTTTCAGAGAATTGGTGTGCATATTTTACTCCAGGGATATTCATGTTCACCATTCACGTGCAAAATTTGGCGGAGTTCGGTTTAGCCATTTTGCATGAGAAGTAACAGACAGACACACACAAGCCTCATTTGTATACGTACATGATTGGTGACATTCATATTACTGCTTGCACAGACTGTCACTATTGGCTCCATAACATTGAAGCGAAAGAGAAATGTGCCTGTTTGGCAGGGAACGTCCAAGATGGTTCTGGAGTCTGGTAAGCATCCTGCTCAGTTGAAAGATATGGTCTGCTCACCAGGGGGCACTACCGTAGCTGGAATACATCAACTGGAGAAGTCTGGATGTCGTGCAGCTCTAATTGATGCAATTGAAGCTGCCACCAACCAGGCGAAATATCTGTCACATCACGGAGACATCAAGAAATAGCATGTCACTGTAGATGTCCTACGTGTGTGGTAGATCAATACACAGTGTTAGAAGCCAGTGCTATAGTCATTGGGAGAGGCTATAATTCACACCCCGACCCTCCAGAACCCCTGACCAGTTTGGATACCGCTTCAAATCTATCACTAAGTCCACCCATGCAGTCGATATGCAAAATTTGGTTTTACTCGGTTGATGATGATGATTTATTGGGTTTGGCCAGAGGCTGGATAACAACGCATACATGCATACATACAGTAAAGGAAAACTAGGCCTATACATTAAGTACATTCGCACGGTCAAGTCTGCAAGTGGCGCTGGAATACGGTATGAAAGAGTTCTTAAATCGATTTGTCCATGCGCAAACTGTTGGCTATTTCATCATTGATCGCAACCGGGATACAAGCTTAGCGTCACAATTAACGGCAACAAATAATGGAGCACATGGGACTCGCTAGTTGTCTGTTTAACCTTAGTTCAGCCATTACGCCTGAATATGCACTTCCATGTGGAATTTTTGTAAAATATCGATCCATCTATCCAGTTTTTCATTGGGGCTATACGTCACAGTTTTAGGACAATGTTAGTGCTTAACGCTTAAATGGCTTAAACCAACCGTTGGTGCCTTTTTGGGTCTCCATGATAAACTCACATTTTGGGAAGGCCACCCTTTGGAGAAATGTCAGATTGCCATATCTCCGTAATGGTTTGACTGATCACCACAAAATTGGGCACAGTGTTATGTATTGGCCCTCTTAGCCATACAGCCATTAAACTTTGAATTTCAGAAAGATGGCGGACGGCCGCCAGGTTTGAAAATCGTTAAATCACATTATCTCAGCAAAGGTTTGACAGGATATCACAAAATCTGCGATGAAGATGGCATGCACGTGCCCATAGGAACCATAGTGGCTGTTGTAAATTCAGATAAAAAATAAAAAGCAAATATAGATGTTAAAAACTTTGCAGTTTAAAACGTGGTGTTAGATGCCAGATCATTTGTCTAAAACTGCAAAAATAATTGACTTAGCACATGGTATATCATTATGAATACAGTACGTTTTATAGCCACCATAAAATACTTGTAAAGTAGGCAGGGTTTTAACGTGGATACTCCCGAAGGTAACAGCCATGTAGTGCTTATTACTTTGCCTGCGGGAGCAGTTGCAAAGTATTGTGATGAGAGTGTTGTGTGTCTGTCCGTCTGCGAGGATATCTCTGGAACCACACGAGTGATCTTTACCAATTTTTTGTGCGTGTTGCCTATGACCATGGCTCGATCCTCTCTGGCAGGATGACTAAATCCCAAGGGGAAGCTGCAGTTTTGGACTTTTTCTTCCACAATGCATTAACAACATAGCATTTGGGACCTATACAAAAACAGCTGGATCGATCGAGATGCCATTTGGGATGATGAGTGGGCTTGTCCCGAGGAACAGTATGTTGCGTGGGGGTAATGATCCCCAAAGGGGAAGGGGCAATTTTGGGGAAAACATGCCCGACAAGCCTAATAACCCTAATAATTGCGAATTGGACTGGTCCATGCAGCGGCACACTACGGGGCAGATGCATGATTGCAAGCATTTGATGTGTCTATTATCTGCCGCGACGTGGGGTATACTTCCAATTTTGTGGATGACAGGTTTTTTTACACAACGGGCCATATAGCGGTATGAATTTGGCTACGAAGGACCTATTTCGTTTAAATTTACTTATTTATCACAAAGTCAGACAGAATTCAATTTCCTGTTATTAAACAGCATAATTTTGATTACCTATTTCGAAATATCACTCGCAAACTGAAGCAAAAAAGGAGCAGAGAACTTTGCGATTAATGAGAAGAATTACCTAAATGCACTTCGCTATAGCCAATGTTACTATGGTAACGGTGAACTTTTGCGGAAAAACAGATATACTTTATATAAAATTACAATACAATAAAATACAACCAAATCAGCATACTGTTTATCAACGTTTCGGCTTCACTTCGGAAGCCTTCATCAGGAATGACTTAAGGTGTCAGTCGTCACTATGTAAAAGCTTGTCCCATACATGGCTCAGTTGGTAGCTCCCCTCATTTCGATTCATGTTGTCGGTCTTCCTGATCCATATGGCCTCCCTTATGAGCCTGCCAGCTTTGTCAGATTCTCGATCAGCCACCTAAACATTATGTTGATTTGGTTGTATTAATTTTATATAATTTTTGTGTCAACCTGATGGAACTTTTCACACAAATATACTGTGATGCATAGGCATAGGAGAGCAAATTTAATTTAGCGTTAATGGGACTATGGTTGAGGAAGTATCTAGAGTTAAGGATGCGATTGCACACCGCAGGCGAAGTTTGATATCTGCGATTGCCTTGTTGAAATTGGTTTTCTAGTTTACGTATAAGGTTGAAGTACACAGTAGATCGTGCAGTTTGTGGAAATTTAAGCTTTGCAAAATCAAACTGTATACTGTATTCTTAACCATGTTCCGTGCGCTATGTCACTAAATGATTTTTGTAGTTTCAGATATGTAATTTGGCTATTAATACGATGTTTCAAACAAGAGTTTGTTCTCTGGATAGATGGATAACGATTGTTCGATTTCCTGAATGGTTTCTGTAGTTAAACAGTGCCAAACTCAGCGTACTCTGTGATATGAGTGTGGAGAGTTGTTAGTAAAATGAACAGAGTTGTTGTATATGATGAATGTTTTTTTGGCATAACAGCTGTGTTCGTGTGATTGACATCCCGTGAATATTGTTGTGCACTGAGTTGAAGACGTGTTAATATTTATAGGTATGATTATTTCGTCAGTGACCTGGCACCATGTTACTTGGGTAGCATGCTGAACATAGACAGAGATGCTGATGCAACTACGGAGGCTAGAGTGCAAAAGGGGTGGAGTGAAATTAGGTAATTGGCACCTCTGCTTACAAACAATTTAGAGGGAAGTTATACCGAGGTGTTTTGTGCAGTAATATTGAGTTGGCACTTTGGCAGACTGAGATGAGAATGATTAGATGGATTTCTGTTGTCATAGTAACAGGTAGGTTTGCATGTACTGAATTGAGCGAGACTAGGAACAGATGATATAATTTCAGTGGTACAGCAATATAGGATGAAGTGGTATGAATGTTTCAAGAAGGACAAGAATGATTGGGTTAAAAAAATGCATAGACTACAAAGTGGCAGTGATGTTACCAGGACCTAATTCACAAGGACAAGGACTCGTAGTTCAGGGACAAGGACTTGAGTGTCGAGGATCAGAACCTGGCTGTCAGTGACAAAAATGTTTACGTCAGATGAACAGTGTAATGCCAAAATTTGGTGACTGTCGCTTCAGCCATGCTGGAGATATGATTGCGTGTGTCAAAATTGAAAAAGGATCGTGTGACCATGACCACGCCCCCTTTAAGGGTGATTCGTCCGCCCTGTGCTGGGACTTGGCCTACTACTGTACAAAATTTGACCACTCTAGCTTCAGCCGTTCCAGAGATATCATTGATGCTTACCAAAATTTAAATGCTTCATGTGACCTGACCACGCCTCTTTCAGGGATGGTTTGTCGTCCTCAGGCAAGGACTTTCTACTATCAAGTTAATCAACCTGTTAACCATATTTGAAGTCTCTACCTCCGCCCACTATGAAGATATGAAAAGGGATAAAAAATTTTGTATCCTTTTGTAACAAAATTTGGAAACTCATACTTGTGACAGACAGATGGACGGACAGACAGACGCATGGTGACAGCATATACCACGCTAGCTATAGTGTCGTGCGGTAATAAAAAAATTAAAACTACTGGTTGATGCTGTGTATGATAGTGAAGTTATGCATCTGTCATATGCGGCC
>Ga0209780_1005127_pt1 | contig 10279 bp, 7 predicted proteins | sample WorMetexBAHAMAS2_FD_187384 | JGI IMG/M metagenome (GOLD analysis project Ga0209780, IMG submission 187384) | Marine gutless worms symbiont microbial communities from Max Planck institute for Marine Microbiology, Germany - Inanidrilus exumae... | ecosystem: Host-associated > Annelida > Digestive... | reverse complement strand
GGTTTCCGGTTTGTTTTTTTGCTTCGAGCCATACAACGGTAGCGGTTTGTCTGCCCTCTGCTGTTCCAGCGCTGGTGGTGTTGTCAACATGTTTACAGTATCAAAGGTCGACGCAAAGAGAAAGATTCATCGCCGTGCTTCATTGTCGATCTCAACGACGGTGAACCCGATCAGCTGGACGACGAGTTCACCAAGGACAGCATCGTCGACGTCGATCTGTCGGCGCTGGTGATTCGACCTGTCGGAGTCGACCACAACGAGTGGCTCGCTACGCACAGTCAGTGTTTCTCTTCTCGTCTACAGATAGATGTTAGAAGTCATTATCGAACACTTTAGTAGCCCAGGTAGATCAATCAGTTGTGTGTGTGTGTGTGTTTGCGTATGCGGGCAGTAACTTTTGAGATAAATGACCTTTGACCTAGATGGCATGCTGGTTTATGGTTATATGATGGTATGATGGTTATACATGGTCATGCTGGTTATAGGTCATACTTCTTCACGGTCACAGGAGAAAATAAGAGCTCAGCAACTGCTGGAATGGCCAACCGTAGCTTAGCGAGTGCAGAAAAGCAAGCGTGAATTTGAAACTGTAAATAAGTAACAGCAGCTGTGTAATTTTTGGTTGTCTAAGTAAGTAAATTGCTAAAGTGTTCGTTGCGACGTCAAATGAGAGCTGTTTAGTTCGGCTAGCACACTTGAGTCATTGAAAGCAGAAACAATGCATATCAAAAAATGAAAATCTTATTTAATTTAACGTACTTTATATTCCCTACTTTCCACTGCTAATTTACGTCGAAAACTGTTAAACTATATTTGCTTAGCTTAATAACTGTCCCCTTATCCGAATGTGCAGGTAGAGTACGGTAGGCCCTATATGCGTAGTGTAGGTCCCTATAGCGGGTCCACGTTTTAATCAGGTGTCTGTCCGTGGTAAGCGACACCGTATCTGTGGCAATATTAGTTGAGTTGATGAACACGATGTGCAGTTGTCCATGCATGCTATAGGCCTACACTGCGTAGATGACGTGGTGACGTGATGACTGTGTGTAGCGATAAATTTCTTCGAGCACGTCAACATTATCTACGGCTGTGTGTCGGAGTTCTGCTGGTACTCCGAGACCTGCTGCTGCGTCACTGCATCTTCCTGTCCGTGAGTCGAGTCTTCGTTATTTCATACTGGCTAATAAAATGTCGAATTGGCTAGCGAGCATCACGTAGTAATAATAATAGTAATGACAATAACAACAAGGTGTCGCCCTATTAAACGAGACGTAACCGTACTGTCCCGCCGTGCAGTGTCGGCCGCCGGACCGGCCACGCGCACGGCCCGGCGGCGGCCGACCGCTCACGCGCGTTACAGACGACGACAGACAACGGTGTACAAAAACAATGCCGGTCCATTAGGCGGGCCAGTAATAATAATATGCTCATTTTTGTGCCGCCATAAGATCGGGAGTTCAAAGTTGCTGGCAGCGCAGATCATGTCAGTACTCTCTGATGCTATGAAACAGACCAAAAAGGTGAGTGTTATATAGATTTAAATACTGTCTCTGACGGGCTTTCGAGTATTATTCTCACATAGAGTGCTGAATGACGCTGTATAAAGGCTATTATTATGGATGGATTATTATTATTATTATTATTATTATACTTATTATTAGGCAGCATCGCAGCTGTAGCTATCGATAGCGGCATGTTGCTTGCTACACACGGTGTACCGTCGTCGGTCTGTCGCTGTGCCTGCATGTTGGTCATGTTCATATACCCTGCTAAAACGGCTGAACCGATCGAGATGCCATTTGTATAGTTGCAGTTTGGTGTAGTGGTAACGCATTGGTCTCTATCAACGAGGTTAACCTACGCTGAGCCCGGTTAGTACTGGGATGGGTGACCGTGTCCGGGTTCGACTCCCGGAAGCGGCACTCTATTTATGTAACCAACCACCCAGGTCGACTCAGCCTTCTACCCTTTGTGCAACGGTGAAATGAGTACCAGCCAAAAGGGCGGTGATGCTTTTCGGCTGGGGAGTAAAGGCAGGCATGGTGCAATTTGCAGGTAAAACTGTGTGATCCATGTCTGAGCACATTAGAGGTAGTTACGACGATGTGCTATACAAATCGATGTATACTTTATACTTTTACTTTACCTTTGGGGGTGACTTGGGTGGACCCAACGGACGATGTATTAGAGGGGTCAAGGTCGGACGAATCCATTTGCCGAGGGTTGACAAGGCGGCGATGCGGCCTTTCGTCAGACTTCTGTGACCACTGGTGATTATCGTAATTATGATTGTTGTTACGGCTGCAGGCAATATCAGTGGGTCGATGAACGAGGTCGAAGAGCCAAGTGCTCAGCAGCTCAGTACATTGACCACGTCCTGTCCACGACTCAGTCGCTTGTCAACGACGAGTCCATCTTTCCGACTAAATACGGTCTGTTGTGGCTGTTGTTCTTTGCCGCTGTCTACATTTCCATTCGCAGTGCCATTGTTCAGCACCGTGGTGTATGCATGTAGGGTAGCTCTCAATCGTCTTTGCAATTTCGGCCTTTGCTTTCAGGATTTACAGTCGTTTCCCGGAAAGTTACTTTTCCGGAAAAACGTTTACCAGACAGACGTTTCCCGGAAGAAAGTGCATTGTGATATGGGCCTGTTCCTGCCCTGGTCCTGGTCGAATGGTCATCACGCCACGACGACTAGTGCCGCGTCGACCGCCACGGTGGCAGCGAGCTCGTCCAGCGACTGACTGCGTTCACGGTGACGGACTGGTCTGTCGTGACGGCGACGACGATGGTACAGCACATTTCTGTGAAGATGAGCGAGTCAGTGCCGTGCAGGTGAGCGATTTGGTGCTGGACACGGTGAGCAGACACGTACTAGTGTAGTGGCGTCTCGACACTCAATGAAACCCGCGCCATCGCCACAAGTTCAGTGAGGACGCTACTCCGCGTTTCGTTATTAAGACACTGGAGTAGACTACACAATACTGCTTGAATAGAAGTGAACATGATCAAAGACGGTCGCTGTCGTATAAAACTGGGCAAAGTTAGAGGCACTGTTTACAAAACCTTGACAATTTTACGTGGTTCAGGTAAACCAATCTCAGTACAATCAACTAACACTATATCGCCACATAATTATGCTAGCTAACTTTCGATGTCACGTTCCGGGAAACGTCTTTTCTGGAAACGTCTTGCCGGGAAAGTGACTTTCCGGGAAACGACTGTAAACCGTTTTCTGTTGTGCTATCTTAGTCAATGTTTAGTTTTGCATTATTGACACTTGCTATCAGCTGCTCCAATTAACAGGGTCAGAAGATTTAAAACCGTTATTTAGGTACTTGGGACGTAGTATAGGAGAACAAATATGATGCACAAATAGTAACCCATGTTTACAATTCGCCTTCTGCATTTTCTTACCTTTGCGTACCTTTTGTGGACGACTAAAATAACGTAGACGTTGTTATACAGAAAGTGGTATGAATAAACGATGAAGTTGTGTAAGCTGATGAGAGAAAGTTAATATTTTGAAACAAATATTCATTTTTAAAAAGTCGTAGTAGAGTTTGCTACGACGTTTATGCTTACGGTTCGTTTCGTGCGTCGTGAACACGGACGTTGTGACGTGCGAACGCAGCATGAACAGTGAACAGTGTGAGCGAAGGTTGACTGGAGATGTTGTGTTCAACATCCGTCGTAGCAGTAAAGTGCTGTTGACAAAGAGGATGTGACAGCGCAGCTCTTCTCCCCGCCACCCCTCCTCCCTCAACTTCGTGCTGACTGTGTACGCCGTTGACAATGAAATTTTATAACCAGCGAGCGACCGCTGCACGCTATGGTGACGTCGGGTGGATGTCGGCCTACATTGTAATAACTATAGGCCAAGGCGTGAGGCAGTGATCTAACAGATCGAGAGGCCTACTATCCGTGGCGCCGCCCGGTGGCAAGTTGACTCGCGGTAAGCTGACGTCACAGACGGCGTGAACTGTGAGTTAATGCAGACAGCGCCGCGTCAGAGTCCACAAGGTACAGAGACGGGTGACTCGCATCTGAACAACACATCAGCGCTGCGTGGACGGCCTTCACCATACGATGATGTCACATAGACACACACACATCATGGCTCGCTCCGTCCGTCTGTATAGGCCTACCGTTCGGCGTCGTCGCTCAACAATGGAAGGTCATAGAAAGTTCAGATTTGACGGCGGAGTTAACAGTCAGCAGCACGTGTAGCAGTGAGGTGGGGAAGTCAGAGATCAAAGGTCATGAGTCAAAGGTCTAGGAAGCCTGAGATTCGAAGTGCGCACTATACCGACCAACGTCACAAAAATACATTAGCAGTTAGCACCAGATTTGCAGTTTATCGGGCGCCATTTTTCCACAAAATAATGTAAAATGTGAACTGATTGCTGCGAAATTTAGCACACAAAGTGTGTTGCAAGGGACATATTTGGTTTAGTTTTGATAGGGTCACTGCATGGCATTGTTTCCAAATTATTGTCATTTGTTTATGAATTTAAAGCTTATTTGACCGCGTGTGATGTTAGAAATAGTTTTTCTGGCAGCATTTCTGGTCGTTGTCACTGCTTTCGTAGGCCAGGGATTCCCAACCAGGAGAATTCCCAAAATAGGAATTTACGGATTTATGTGGGATTTGGACCACAAATTGGCACACTCAGACTGTTGGGATATTGATCTTTTAGCAGATTTAGCTGAAGTAATTTCAATCGCTGCCTAGGTGGACTGAAATGTCAGCACCATATTGGCGCTTAGTACGATCTGCATGACTTAACTTTAATCACGAATAATCAGGGTCAATCTGGTGTAGGTGTGCTGCGGCGTCGATGTATCAGTCGTGCAGCAATGCGTCCTTGATACTACGAACACGACGTATAAAAACCTATACGTCGTGACGTTTATCGGCGTCTAATATCACATCCGCCATTTTGCATGTCGTTTCATTGCCTCTGTCGCCTCCTCGCCGTCTTTCTCTTTTCCCGCACTGCACTGGTCGGTAGCGAGAACGAGAAGTCCATGCAGTGTTGTGTTGTGTATAATTACCGGTAGCGTGAGTGACGCGACCAGTCAGTCAACGACGCTGTCAAAGCGATAAAAGACCGGCTGTACTTGACTGCGTGATTGGCAGCTGCTATACTTAGAGTCGGTACACATTATGTAAGTAAGTAAGAAGTTTTTATTGACACAATAACAAACGTATATGCAGCATTGGAATTTTTAAAACATAATCGAATGCAGAGTATACAGATAAAGACATACAATCATTACAATGACAAAACACAATGAAAAGGACACAATGCAACTATAATACGACAAGACATGAAATATAAAAATTAGCGGCTATCGAGAAGTACTATTTAGAATAAATGTATATGATACATTAGAATACAACATAAATGAAACTATAATGAAATGAAATTATGAAAATTAAGGATTTTAGTTAAGAAGGGGTATTACGAATACGTAAATAGACAATTGATTAGAAAAGGCTGCTTGTGAAGTTTGTATTTATAGCTGGGTAGTTTGTCCTATTTCCCAGAGAGTGGTGGAGTGGTCTTCGAGGTGGGAGGAGGTGAAAAGACAGTGATTAGGAGCCTCGTTGTTCTTGAAAAGATAGTGCATGGTTGAGTCCATAAAGGTCTGTATCTCGTAAGTTTGTTCGGTGAAACCATAGCGGAAAGATCTTTTCAAAAAAAAGTCAATCCTCTGTCTTAACTCCACATTAAGATGTGGGCTCCACACTGGGATGGCATAGAACTGGTTAGGCGGCTGAGTATAATTGCATGAAATACTGTGTTCTGTTGATCAAGCGGCATCCCCTGTTCGCGCAGTTGTTTAAGGAGGAATATACGCTGACTGCAAACTTAAATAGCATCGACATGATTCACAAAGCTGAAACTAGACTGAAAGATCACTCCAAGAAGTTTAACAGTGTGCACACGTTTAATACCCTCAAATGACTATAGGGGAGACTGGGCTTATAGGATGATGACGATGTAGTATTATACGAGCTCTTTGGTTTTTATGGAGATTAATAACCAGACTATTAGATTCAGCCCAGAGTCGAATGTGAAAAACTCGTCCGAGAGGGGTATATCAGTATTTTCAGGGACTAGCAAATTAAGCAAAAATTAAATTAAAATTAAACCCTGGTTTCAACGGCAAGTTTGTTAAATCCTTGTTTGTACGTCAGGTTCTCCCAGGCTTTTATAGCTGCACTTTGTCGATACTCGAACTTCTTTTGATTAGGCACGCTTTATTGTACGTACCATACTTGGCGACATAAATGCACTGTTGGCTATTGTGTGTAGAGACTAATTGTTAGGATGTTTTTAGCCTTTTTATCGTATTTTACTTTTCTCTCGTGTTTATGTGTGTTTTTATTGTGTACTACGTGTACGATTTTATGCTAATAATAATAATTAATGTCATCAGCATATTTAAACAATGTTAACACGTGAAAGTGGATGTAGGTCACTTTCCATAATGATCCAAGGGTAGGTCCGATACCGGATCCTTGAACTATACTGTAAGCGATGGGTCGGGGGTTGGAACTTGGAAAGTGCACCACCGCCCATTAGACGGGCCAGTAATAATCAGTAGCAATAGCAGCGATATGCACGACAATGCTTTTTCAGCACGGCCTGTCAACACGGGTGCCTGTCCAGACCACCCGTACACACAGGCCTTCGAGACGGCCAGTGTTCACGGGTGATAAAAAGAAACCGGCGTTCACTCGTGAACACGGGCAGTGTGTACAGACCGTGGTTAGACTGACAGTGGGCCCAAACGTACTGCTGTTAGGCTGTGTGGTCTGTAGCGTGACTGTACGTCTGTCGTGACGTGACTGTTGTGCCCCGTTGATATGACGTGGCGTGACGTCACAAGACCACTTTTTCACACAGACCGTGTCCACGAAATTGACTGACTGAGTTAAGATTTTACTTCCCACTCGACACAGAACAGATCATTTCGGAGACGTTCTTTCTTGCCAATATGTTGGCTAAGTTGGCTTGGTACTAAAGTAACTAAACCCAGCACAACGAAAGCGAGCAATAGGCCTACATGGGTAAAATGTAAGGTAACACAAAAACACGAAAAATGCTGGACCTAAACAAACATGACAAAAACGAAATCTGAACCTAAACCAAAATGCCGATTTAAGAAGTGTATCATTGTGCACAACTGTCGTACACAACGCAGCACAGAACAGTTCTGATTATTTTCCCTCCTGACCTCCAGACAATCATTAAAGCTCTGATGTTTTCTACTGGAGGGAAGGAATACGAACACGACTTTGCATGACTGCTACTTGACCGCCCGCTGCAACATGTCGCGCTCACGCGCTCTCTCCTTCCCTTCCACCACCTTGAGTTTTCGGTCTTGACACACATACCGTGAACCGGTTCCACATAACTGGACACATTATGCTGCGACGTTTGCCTTCAGTACGAATAGCCTACGCCGCCGCTGCTGCAAGCCTACCGTCCACTGCAACAAATCACGCGACCGCCTTAAGCCCCGTCCAGCGTTACAGCGTCTGGCAAATTAACGGTCTAGATTAGCGAATAGAGATAGGATAAGCCGAACCGTTATCGTTCGTTCGTTCATTCTTTGCGGGCACCGGTCCGGCCTACTCTGGACCTCAGCACTGAGACTATATAGCGGTCCAGTGCGCTTGCCCGTGGAGAGGAAGGGAATTGGTAGGTGTGTACGATGTGTGTTAGCGACGCGCGGAGAAGGCGGGTTAAGTAGGAGTGAGCAGCTTGTCGGGTATTTCTAGAGCGCGCCCCTTATAGACGTGGCCTACTCTCTGGCTTATATTACGCCAGCCAGCGGCCTGCCAAGTCTATTTACTTTGACTCACGCCAGCGCGCAGGCAGACTTGACACTGCTAGATCAAGGCGCCTGCAACGGTTACAGTTTATAGAGGACACCGTCGAACCCTCTTTTTCCTTCCCGGATTATTTCCCTGTTGGGGAATTATTAGAAATAATATTATTTGGTAGGCGGCCGCGCCCGGGCCGAGTAGAACCCCGGCCACTGAGCGCGTCACGCTCTACTGCACATGGCGGATGGCGGCAGAGTGCGTTAATCACTCGGCCACAAGGGCAGGTCTCCGAACCGTTATCACATTATCTGCTAATAATATCCGCCTCAGCGTTTGCTGTGACAGACATCTGGGCCTGCAGCACGTATAGAGTCGTCACCGATCAGCGAACAGTGAGTGACTGATTATATACACGCCTAGCAATGTGGTATGTTTGGCTTCAAGCTAAGTTGAGCGCAGCCGTGACGCTGTAACAACGTTGTAAATAACGACTGCATATATCCTGCTTATGGTCTCCGTTATGCAAATTCCGCATTTTTTGACTACGCAAATCATAGACGTCCGCTGATTAACCCACCAGTATCTGTTGCAGGAAACACAGTCAAGATCCTGGCTTCCTTCACCTATCTTGGCAGCAAGATACACAGCGCTGGCAGCTGTGAGATGCAACTGCGATGTCGCGTATACATTACCCACCAGTGCTTGAATCAGTTGAACAGACACGTGGCGTCACCCTTACCACAAAAATACGCCTGTATAACGTCCATATCCGCCTCGTCCTATTATATAGCGCAGAAACCTGGTCGATGACGCAGTCTGTTTAGAAATGTTTGGATACGTTTTAAGAACGCTGGACTCGGACGTATTCTTGGCGTCTTATTCCGTGACCGGTTTTCGAACGCCAAGGACAAACTCTAGACAGGCGGCACTCCACCATGCGTGCGATGGCGGAGTGCCGCCCGTCCAGAGTTTGTCCTCGACGTTCGAAAACTGGTCACCGAACTCTGGACGGATAAATAAAACAAAGTAGGCCTAAGGCTGACAGGAAACGCAGACGCAGAGCGCTGTTTGAGTAAGGCAAAATACAGTTAGGACTTAGGACTCACAGTAGATGAGGCCTAAATATTAAAAAAATTGGGGTAATCGACTCATTGGGCACCTGTAGCGAGACGCCACTGCTATAGCAAGCCTTTTTCAAATGGGATTTTTCATACAGTTGCGCTGCAGTTGACAAGCTTTCAATTGATACAGAGCGTGACGCGGGCACTCAGCGACAGCCGAGCCTTTTGTTGAGACGATCTGTTAAACTCGTCATATGAAACAAAATAACCGACATACAGCTGCAAAAACCGTCAGCCGACTACGTCTATAACCACACCAAATGTTTGACGAGTGTTTTTACAGTGTCTGGCCTTGAAGTGGCAGACGTCTGTTTACAGAGCGGGTCTACTGTGCTTCATATTCATTCTGTTTATCAGCTGACTGCTCATTATGCTTACTTCAACGGTCCACCTCCGCATTCGCTGTATCTTTAAACGTCTAGAAGATAATAAGCAGCATTGTTCAAAGCAGTCGCCGGTAGTATAAAATCGGTACACAAAGTGCAGATGACGCATTTGAAAACAGCAAGCACTCGCTCATTCGAACATCATTCGAACAGTTTTATGATCTGTTCGTAAATGATGGGGTAAGTTAAAAGAAGCTTTACTTAGCCGCCGGTAAGGGTGCGAAGAATTGCGATCAACGTCTCTGTATAATCTCTTTCTCTGTCCATGCACTCGCATATCTCAAACAACACATGTCCAAATTTTACGAACTTTTCAATTCATATTAACTGTGGCCGTGGTTCAGTCCTCCTGTGAAAATAGTGCAATGCGTTATTTACTTCCGGCTTTGTTGATGACGTCATGTTTTCGCATAATGGGACCAATGGGGCAGAATCAAAGACGACGTTATGTTTCGTCGAGTTTGCCGGATGGCGGCACCGAGGCGAAGTCTGATGTCCACGATTGCCCTGTTTTGATGAGGTAATTACGGGTGTGTTTTGTGACTGGTAGGCAACAAGTTTCCCGTGTCGTTCGAGTCGACAGTTCGCAAGATCATTCGGCTGCAGGTGCACGTGTTGAGTCACGTCTACCGGTCGCACTGGCAGCACCTGGTCGAGTTGCAGCTGCATCCGCACTTCAACACGCTCGTCTACCACGTGATGTTGTTCGCCAAGCAGTTCGACCTCGTCGACGCCAAGGATTCGGACGCGCTCGAGGAGCTGTTTGATCGACTGCGGCGGCGGCACATCCACGCCATGTCAACGTCATCACCGCCAGACACAGACATAGACACAGACGCACCGCTTCCCAGCGCGGAACCCGCTGAGCAGTCAACCATCGCCGTCCAGAACTCAACGGCACTCAGCAGTTGAACTCAGTCTACGTC
>Ga0209780_1005126_pt1 | contig 10279 bp, 7 predicted proteins | sample WorMetexBAHAMAS2_FD_187384 | JGI IMG/M metagenome (GOLD analysis project Ga0209780, IMG submission 187384) | Marine gutless worms symbiont microbial communities from Max Planck institute for Marine Microbiology, Germany - Inanidrilus exumae... | ecosystem: Host-associated > Annelida > Digestive... | reverse complement strand
TTATAATAGGGACAGTTCAAAGCCGTGATAATGATGGAGGAGAATTTTATATTTATATTTCTTATTTTTAAACTGTTCTTGGGGGATCAGAAGTAGCATTTCTGTGAAAAGTTTCAGATATTAGAAGTAGCATATTTTATTTATTTTGCACGTTTTATTTACTGCTTTTACTGGCGTGTACAGGCAACGAGATACAACTACACAGCAGAAGAGAAGTCGGCTCTTGTTGAACTAATAGGAATGGTGAAAAGCGTTCAGAGCCAACTATTTCACCTTGAGCCATTGTTGACACATGGTATTTACATCTTTATTTACAGAGAGCTGCAGGACTTCATGCACTGCTCACTACCAGATCCACTTCGCAAGGCAGACAAGAAGCACAAAGAAGTCGTTAAGGGGTATTTACTTATACTTATTCAGTGTAACTACTGAATACCCAGATACTGTTTGTAAGCACTATAAATAAATTGTTAGATGCAAGTATAGTACACATTTATGCTTAAATACAAGTATTACCTCAAGTTGCTTGAACTTTCAAGGTGTTAGTACCACGGTACTAATTGTCAACGACAAATTGTTAAGCTTAGTTTTAAGGGCAGTTAAAATTTTAAACTTTTAAAAATCCATGATGGCGGACAGCCGCCATCTTGAAAAATCGGAAGATCGCCATATTTTGGCAACGATTGGACTGATCGAGATGAAATTGATATGGTATAAAATCGTCCACAATGCCAGTAGTCACTGTAATTGGAATTTTATCTCATACACGGTGTAGGTTGACAACGTACTCAAACCTGGTAATAAAACTGCAAATATAAATATAAAAACTAAAATGTAAACACAGTGTTAATGGCGACAGATGGAAAACCGCAAAAATTGTAAAAGATGATATTACTCAACATCACATCGACATTCAGGTGATATGATGGCAGGTAATATCATCTTTTATGATTTTTGTGGTTTTTGATATGTCGCCATTGACACTGTGTTGAAACTTTAGTTTTTTACATTGATTTAGTGTTATATCTTAGTTTTCTTACTCCAAATATGGAGTGTACATGCATTCCACCAAAATAGTCCTCTCATATATTTATGACCGTCTTGTAAATGCAATTGGATCGCAAAAAGTATCATGACTTTGCCTTCTTGACGTCTCTGCCGCCTTAGACACTATCAACCATAACATCTTAATCACTTGTCTTCGTTCAGTATTCATGGCTCTATTCTCAACTGGTTGAAGTCTTATTTATTTAAACTATGTGAAATAGAGACAGAGACCACTAATAACATGTCACGTCGGCCATACTCAGTGGTTGCATTTCCAGTGACGTCGAGTGTAGTGCTAATTTCAAGGACATTCTATACAAAGGCCACTCAGCTTGTGTGTTAAGCGCTGTAGCAGAGGAATATCTGTCGGACAGATGTGCCTTCTTTAGGCACTTTAGTCACCTGTGACTTGTAAACATTATGAATGCTTGATTATTTACACCCTGGAAATATTCTTACTAACTTGATATTTATATTTATAATTGCTGCTGTGACATATCTGATTGTTATAACTAAGTTTTTCACTACTTTTGTAACAAATACAGCTTTTAGTAGCTGATATTTCTCGTTTTCGTGTTGCTGGGAGTAATATGTATGTCTAATTTATGTCTGTGTTTTGGCAAACTATATTTTTAGATGTATTTAAAACAAATAAATACATGTGTTTGTGAACTTTAACTACGTCCAGTTCTGCATATTAATTAGTCTGTCATATTTCACGTGTGTTGTATGTGAATTTGATGTGAGCAGGACGTTGCTGGCCATACAAAACGTCTGCATCGACATTAGTGCCATTATCAGAGAATCTGAATTGCCAACATCATCTCATAAGAAAAAGAAAGAATCAAAAGAATCGCAGTGTCGGCAGTTGGTGACTAAACCTGTACGGCCTTCACTAACACAGGTGTGATAAACTGCTATAAATTTACTTGCATAACGTACACTGCGTTTCATTGAAAATGTGCATTCTTGTTTTATTTTCAAACATCACTTGCTATAGCGCATACCTCCACTAGTGCATTAGTGGCCCCTATGCGATCTTGCGCTTTATAAATTTCCTTAATAATAATAATGCCACAAATTGGCACACTGTCGATAAAGCACTGCAAATGTGTTACTTATTTTCAGTTAGAAAATGAAAGTAAAACCTGAGGCCTCATTGGAAATGCCCAGCAGTCACTGAGTGGCAGTACTTATGACCATCTGATAAACTTGCAGTATCCATGATATCCCAGGTTCATTCCTGGTCATTTCCAAAATGTAGTCAACTCTTCTCTACTGATTCTCCTAATTTCATGAAAATTAACGGATAACTTTTCGAGTTATTCGTCTAACAAATAGGCAAAGATGGTTCAGGACATCACCCCTGTCAAGCTGTGGTGGAGATAATAACTAAGGACTGGGATCATTAATTTTGGTTTAAAGAGTAATCATTTTACCATTTAGTCTTCATTTAATTAAACTTCTTTAATGTCTTAATGATGATGATGACAAAGCTGAACTCAGGTTTTCCTACGTGTCCTGTGGTCTGGTCTGGTAATGTCGCTTTTAGTAATTGGTTTTGTCTAGGATCTGATCTGTTTTTAAGATAGCCAGTTTACTCACCGAGTGTTTATGTAAATAGCTGTACCTTGTTCGAACAATGCTTGAGTCATTGGTGGACAAGGGCGACAAAACAGCACATCGGCATGCAACTCGCAAAGACATGGATGCTCAGCATGTGGCTGCCATTGAGAAGTTTCTGCAGCAGTCATTTCTGTGGCCTCAGATGATGGACTTGCATGGTACTTCTTTGTATCTGTGTTGTGGTTTTTACACTGAATATGTACTTTGTTTAAAAAAAGAAAGCTGAAAACCAGTGCACTCTTTATCAGCAGTTGTTCAGCATTATTAATTTGAAAACTCATGTGATGCTTACATATTACACATGACGCTTTGTATTACCATACACAGTTTTCAGTCTTTTCTGAAATATTTCGTATACCGAAATGAGATAAAAAGTTTTTATTGTAGCTCAGATAAACTGTACTTGTTTGCTGCAGATTTGAATGTTACTTACTTGAAACTTTGGCATTTGAAAGTCATTTTGCACACTGTTTGTCTTCACTGTGTTGATAGGATCTCTTCAGGTATGTTGTGATCTTGGTCAGCTGTGGTATCGAGAATTCTATTTGGAGATGACAAAGGGGGAACGAATTCAGGTGAGTTTTCTCAGATTTGTAGTGAAGCTTGCCCCATAAGGGCTTTGTGGCGGTAATGCACCTTAGTTCATTTGTTGATTTCAGCATTATATACGTTGTTTGTTTGTTTACTTACCTTTCTTCCTTCCTCATACTGTCTGCATTAATTATTTGCTTCCTTACTCATTTATTTCCTGACTTATCTACTCCTAGAATAGACCCGTTCTGTTTTCAGACCAGAGGTCATAGGAGGTGACCAAACTTGGCTGTAGTTTTTTGTGTTAATTTGTGTTCTAGCATATTTTGTTACAGATGCAGGTTTGCTTTTGTTGTGTTTGTTTTCCTTCTCTGGTACTAAGTCAAGAGATTGGCTAGGAAGAACGTCTCACAAAATGACCTATTTTGTGTCAGGTGGGATATAAGTCTTAACTAAATCAATTGTAGTGAAACTTATAGAATGATTGTTGCACTTGATGGTGTCATCTCAACTCAGGTTTGCTAAAGATAGTATTGGTTTAATGGTTTTCTAATGGTATTCGGTATACAGTAGGTGAATTTTATTATGCTGAGTGTGGTTTGTAGTTTCCAATCGACATGTCTTTGCCGTGGATCTTGATGAGTCATGTCCTCGACAGCAAAGATTCGTTTTCGATTCAGTGCGTTTGTTTTTGATCTTTGACAATACTTTATTTGTAATGGTGCATTCAAACTGATGCAGACTACTCACTGCAAATGTTTTCTAGGTCTATTTGCCAGTCAAGTTCATGTAAACAGTGAAGTTCAAGTGCTGTAAACAAACTTGTTGCACTTTCAGTTGTGTTAACAACTGGCAGCAGTTGAACTCGATTGACAACGTGTGTGATGAGACAAAAAGCCTAGAAAGTCAGAGTTCAAAGTTTGGGTTAAAGTGTGAATTTGGGACCTAGAAACTGTAATAAATTTGATGCACAAATGTTGCAATGCAGCAAGTAGGTAATATATGCAAGTTCATTACAGTTGACACACACCAAAATGTGTGTTCTAGTACCAGTAGTGGTACATTTAGAAAACAGCTGGACAGAATTTCACAGAATCGTGATAAAACTGGTGGAATGACCCTTAGAGGTTACTAATGGTCATCAACAATGAGCCAGTCATTAGAGGTTATGAAACTTCTGTCTGGCTGTCACACTTAACGGTGTTCTCCGGCCGTCTCAGCCTCCTACCATTAGCAGGACTGGAAATGAATTTAATGCTTAATTGTGACTCATTGGGCGGTGTAGCAGTAATACGTCTCCTGTTGGCTGCAGCATGGGTTCAGTTGTCCGTTTACAGCAGGTACTGGATGACTGCGTTATGTGCTGCCATAACATTAGCTCATGCTATCAGCTGTCATGTCCAAGATTGTACACAACTCATTGTACGTCAAGCTGTGTAAGCAAGTCCATTGGTGATGCATGTTTTATTTTTTCAAGATATTTGCTCTGCGAAAGATTCCAGTAACTGACTGACCTATGCCAATAACTGAAGGTGATTCTCAATGATGCAGTTTGATAGATCCTATGTGACTGTTTTTTGTGCTACATAATAACTATGTGCATGTTATGTATTATTTGCAAGATATTCCCCAAAAATTCACATTTCCTTCTCTATCTGTATTTACTGTTTGGTATGAGATCTCAAATGGCGGGGCTTCCAGGAAGTGAATAAAGTTTGATGTCACGGCTTACAAGTGATGGTGGACGGACAGGTGGAATTCTAATATACCAGCTTGCGCTCAGTGTGCTGCACAAAAGTTACTAGTAGTGATGCAAAGAAAACATGATGCTTTGATTAGTTTATGTTAGCCTGCTAATTTAATTTGATTGTTTTAGAGCTGTTTGTGTTGCGGTGGCTGCAGAAATATTCTGTATCTGTTGGACTTGTACAATGACAGTGCTGAGTGTGCATTGAGTCGGTTCAACAAACAGTTTCTGTATGATGAAGTGGAAGCCGAGGTATCTCATCAATGTATTGCTCTGCACTAACGTCATTTAACGGGTTTTATGGGAAGAAGACAGCCTTTGCAGACTTTTATAAAACCTTTCTTGTGAATAAACCAACAAAATTTATTCCTAAATTTATTTACGGATGTGCAAATTACTGAATCATCAGGCAGTTTATTCCAGTTGTCAGTAATTCTATCCAAAAAGCTATAAGTACCAATATGTTATCAATATTCACATCTTGCCTATCTAAAATTTGCATATATGTTTGTTCTATGAGTGATATTTCTTGGTAGTGATGGGCAGTTTGTCAGAGATATAAATGATTCAATTTGGTCGGTTGAATTGATTCAAATTGATTTTCCCATCACTGTTCTCAGCAGACTGACATTTAGGTGATATGATACTCTGTAGTATCATCATTCTGTGGCTCTGTGTTACTTGCTGCAAACTGCCTTTAACATTTGTAAATGTTAAATATTTAGGTGGCTTTTTATGTGCCACTAATAAATTTATTAACATTGTTAATTGGAATTGTACTGCAGATAGTATCATAGTAGTCATAATTATTTGTGGTTGTTGTAGGTTAACCTGTGCTTTGAGCAGTTTGTCTACAAACTGAGTGAACACATTTATGAGTATTACAAGACTCAAGCAGCCCAGTGAGTTGGTTTTCAGTGTTTGTCTAGCACTAATAAATATTAATTCATTGTCAGATTATTGTTATACGTCTTGAAATAACATCAGTACAGCTGACTTATTAGTGGCCAATGTGGCATTTATAGGATCATTTTGAACAGAAGTTTCAGAACTGCTTGTCGTCGGATGAAGGTTCAGTTACCTGGTATACGATCTGTCAACTATGTTTGGTTGCTGCAGCAGAAGAACCTGCAGGTAACCAGTTGTTGTTATGTTATTTACAATTGAAGAGTTCTTGCGTAATCAGTTGAATTGATGTAATGTTTGCTATTTTGCTTGTGTATAATGTGTTAGTTTATTTGTTTTTAATTAAAAACATTTTTACTGGGTTTTCTGAGAAGCTTGACAACTCCGGCGCAATTATTAGATGGTAAGTGCTGAAGAGATGTTATATGTTTGGAGTGGCACAATAGCATGGCTTACCCATATTTGGGAAAGTTGTTGTCCATTTGATTCAAGTTATGGGGTTTTTATCGGTACCACAGCCAAGAGGTTGGCTGAAAAGACCCGTCAAAGGAGACCTCTTGCTGCATGTCAAGGAGATCTTCTCCACAAATACTTTCAGTACTAAGCCAAGCAATTGGCTGATAAGAACGTCTCCAGTTTGACCTATTTTGTGTTGGGTGGGACATAAAACCTTCACTCAATCAATGAATCCACAAATTCTAGGTCACAGAAAAATGCATTTACAGTATTTTTATATATTTTCTGTTACTGCAATGTGTTAGTTGTAACTCCTGTCAGTTTTTACTTTGTAGACATGATATAATGTATCTTTTGTTAGAAATGCTGATAAGTAAAAACATAATTGGAGTAAAAAATGTAAAAGGGGTAAGAGCCCTAATTTTGGGGAATACTACAGTCTGATAGGTTGTTCCATGTGCTAAGGTGAACCTCAAACTTTCTGAGAAATACTGCTCACAGACTGCTGCACAGAAATGCACAATGATGCAGGGTTCCCACAGTCCTGAAAAATTTTCAAGGCCTGGAAAGTTATTGAAAACCGGTCAGGTCCTTGAAAGTTCTTGCATTTCATCTGTGAAGTCCCTGAAAGTCTGTGAAAGTTTGACCAACATGACAGTAACAATGCAAGGCTGAAATCTGTACTGCAGTTTCAGACTGGCAAGCATAGATCCCATGATAACTATGCAGAGGACATCATTGAGGAATAGGCCTACACTAAATATATTGACGAAATTTTTGCTGAACAGCAAAGCAGATTTCTTTCTGTCATGCCTGTAGTCGGGATTAACACACTTTTCCATGACAGAGTGGCCCACTGCAAACAGTTATTAAGCTTTAGTCATATACCAGGCAAGTTCTGTTTTCTCATGGCAATGCATTTGTTGAAAGGGGATTTAGCACACCACACAGAAGCAGATGACTTTACTGGTGACATATTTGAGGATAAACGGTTTGTGACCGCATTGTAGCAGATGGTGATATATGCAACAATGACATGAGAATAAACAGCTGTTGTTGGTATGTGGCAATGTCAGCCTGCCAGGAAGAAATATGATGCATATTTGAGGAATAGAAAGTTTTAAAGAACAAAAGCTTTACTGCACAGAAAAGAAAAGTAGTTTTTGATGAAGTTGACCAGTTGAAAACAAAAAAGAAGCTGAGACTGACAAGGAATTTAGCTGCTGCAGATGACTTTGCTGAAAAGGCTGAGCATAGTAATAAACTGACATTGATAGCACAGTCAAATGATACCAGAAAGGCAGCTAAACAGAAAGACGTTAAATTGAAGTCTGTAGATCAGCAACTTGGTGATAAGTTGGCACAGCTCAGCAACTGTCAGTAGCAGAGAAGCACTCAGTTATTAATGTAAATGTCTGTAAATAGTGTTCAGTAGTGAAAATGTTATCGGCAGTGCGGTGTATTTTAATTAGTACATGTAGGTACTATACACTTATTAATATTGCTTCACATTATCTGTTTCCTGTATTTTCTAGATACTTTTAATTTTAACTGCAAGAGAAAGTCGATCTTGGGTTACTGTACTTTGTTTTATCACTAACCATTTAAAAGTGCTTTAAATGCCCGACACTGTGTAAATAGGTCATTGAAAACACTGGAAAAGGTCCTGGAAAGGTCCTTTATTTTTTATCTACTTGTGGGAACCCAGATGACAGAAACTAAACTAAAGTGGTAACGTCCTTGCTTATTAGATGTGATATTGTTGTGTTGCCTGCCAGCCAGAATATGCTGTCACCTTCTTTATTAGCTAAGAACGTGAGTAAAACTGGGTGTGCAGCCTGCAAGTTAAACCATACCTTAGTATGAATAATTTAAGATGTGTTGAACTGTGTGATTAACTGAGTTAGGATCAATCGAGTGTTGTGTTTCAGTTGATGGGTCGTTCGGTGGACTTGCACTATCTGATCAGTCAGCGAATTAACAGCATGTTATTGCGGTCACTGGATGTGGCAGTTTCACGCTTTGAGGCTCTTGGCTTCACAGCAGTTGTCGTAAGTGCTTTAGTGTTTGTCCTCCTTTGCTTTAAAAACATGCTTTCAGGCGTCATGTACTGTAATGTACCTGAACAGTAGATGTCCACCTTAAGAGCTAAGATTGTAGGGCTGTACCAAATATTCTATTTATATTCTATTCAGATGGACGTTAGGTCAGTTATTGTGTTTATGTATGAGTGACCAAATAATATGGTCAAAAATAGAATGCAAATAATTGGAGTTCGACCATAGAAACTGCAGTTTGCCGTGAGAACAAGTAAACAGTGCAGTCAGTACTATGAGCAGCGTAGTCAGCAGCAGCCAGCACCGAGCAGTGAAAACGTGCTGCTCTGTAGGCAGCCCGCGTCCACACGAAATGACGGTCGCTGTAAGCCCTTCTGTCTGTAACACTGAGTTGCTGTCTGCAGTTGTGGTAACGCGACGTGTCCACTCTGTTCATGCCTCTGGCTGCACAGCGTCATCCCAGAGCAAGTGACTTGCTAGCAAATAGCTAAGATAACTGGCTGCTACAGATTGGTATTCCAGTGTGCATTGGTATGTGTGTATAACATAATAATAATAACAAGGTGTCGCCCTGACGGACGTAACATTACTGGCCCACCACGTGCTGCCCCCTGGTGAGTTACGTTGCATATGCGAGTGTTACAGACGACGACAACAGACACCAGCGACCGTTTGCTAGTCTGGCCTCCTACACTATGTGTAGGCAGGCCAGTAATAATGATAATAATAATATGCAAATCTTATAATGTGCACAAAGTCAAGCATGCTTGAATTGGAGGCACGGGCAGTCGCCAGGTGGCCTGATTGGGTGTGTTATTAATTTATATTGAGTTGGGATATCAGATGGGATTTTAGATGGTGCTTAAAACTGTACAGAGATGGTCTCAGCTAGTCAGTCAGTTGGTCGTCACCCCGTATGGGCTCTGGAGCTGTAGTGCACCCTGATTCATTTGTTGATTTCAGTGTATAATTCATGTACTTACTTACTTTCATACTTACTTGCTTACTTACTTACTTATTTACTTTCTTAAGAATAGGCCCATTCTGTTTTCCAGCCAGAGGTCGCAAGAGGCGACCAAACCTGGCTTTAGTTTTTTTCCATTATAGTATATTTCGTTATGGATGCGTGTTTGCCATTGTTGTGTTAGCTTTTTATTATTAAGCAAAGAGTTTGGCTGGGAAGAAACGTCTCCGAAATGACCTGTTTTGTGTTGGATGTGACGTAAAACTTTTAACTCAGTCGGTTAACCTTTGATGTCACAGCATCGACAGGCATTAGACTTCGGTTGGTTGTAGTTGCCCTGGTTGTGTAATTATCATCCAGATATGGCAGTTTGAGTGGAGTCTGGTTGAACAGTCGAACCCGGGTTGTTGATGGCGAACGCTGCAACTATAAGCACCCGATGACGTTGATGATTTATGATGGGCCAACTGCTTGGCTATCTTCAGCCCCTTGTCACTGTGTGCGTGTCTCTGCGTACATGTAGGAACTTGTTGGACTGATCAACGTCAACCGTGAAACTCACAAACTGCTCAGTAAGCATCTGGAGTTGGATGACTTCAAGTCTCTGTTCTGTGAGGCAAACAACAGCGTCAGTGCTCCGTATGGTCGCATTCCAGTCTACATGTTACTTGAACTGAGTGTACACTTCCTGCCTCATTACTGCTACAATGATGCCACCAGAAGGTAACTGCTGAATTGCATTGTGGCATATAATCAAATGTAATGTACTGCAAATATCATGCAGTACTTACCTTACATTTATCCCTGTTTGAGAATACCGTCAGACATAATAATATTAATTTTAGCTGCAAGGTTGCAGATAAATGGAGCACGTAAGTAAGTAAGTGCATTTGTAAAGTGCACTACATCTAAAATAGGTCACTAGGCGCCACGGTCCTCAGCCAA
>Ga0209780_1005125_pt1 | contig 10279 bp, 14 predicted proteins | sample WorMetexBAHAMAS2_FD_187384 | JGI IMG/M metagenome (GOLD analysis project Ga0209780, IMG submission 187384) | Marine gutless worms symbiont microbial communities from Max Planck institute for Marine Microbiology, Germany - Inanidrilus exumae... | ecosystem: Host-associated > Annelida > Digestive... | reverse complement strand
TTGGCATTTCGTCACCCTGACGGAGGAGCACCGAGCCATGGTGATAGGCAACATGCACAAAAAATGTGTTAAAGATCTCGTGTGGTTCGGGATATATGCTCGCGGACAGACACACACACACACACACACACAGATGTGCTCATTACAATTCTTCTCCACAAAACTAAAAATACACGAAACCACAGAACCGTTTTATGGCTATAGAGGTCAACTGGTGTTGGTTGGCATCCTCGATTAAGAACTGCAGAAATTTGTTATGGCAACCAGCATATTTGTATTAGGAAGATGTCACTAAAGTTCTGCACATACCATAAAATAAATAAGTATAAGACAGTCTAGTCGGTGGATTAGTAATAATTTTATGGGGCAAAGGTGAGTGCCGAGCAACCCAGTGGAATAAGGAAAATGTATGTTAAACAGTTATGTTAGTAGATGTTTGTGTTGGTGGTTGATAATTGCCGCTCAGAATGACCATTGTTAGTTGCAGTGCAGTGAGTGAGGATGGGTGATTGACAGTCAATGTGAGTGAATGTGTTGATGTGATTAAAGAGTCGAGAGAGCACGTCAGAGCAAGCAGCCACACGGACAGACTTGCAGCTGCGGCAGCAAGTCAACTCACTGACGTCACAAGTGAGCCATCTGCAGACTGAATTAGCATCTGCACATGATGAGCATTCACAGTATGACAAGGTGATTTCGAGATCTTTGTAACTTAAAAGTAAACTAAAAACTGGACGTTTTTTTGAAATTGTGAGTCATATTTAGCATAACTTATCCTTATTGGTCATCAACATCACCACCAGCATCAGGCACAACTTTAGTGCATTACTTGTGGCATTTCAGTCTAACTGTCACTGAATGTGTTTGTATCTGTAATGGTCAAATGCCATCAACAATGACTGTATTCAGCATATAAACGTATCGTCAACACCTTGTGACTGCAGTTTTTCGCGGTAGTATTTTGTTCAGCTTTATGCAGTCTGTTCATTATCCACACATGCCGTTAGGCAAGGTGTGGATATATCGGTTACTGTTTGTCTGTTTTGTTTGTATGTTTTTGTGTGGTTGAGGATTTCTCCACCGAGGATAAAGCCAGCGGCGTCAAATATTGCACAGTGTTTCATCGGTGTCCTAGGCATGGAATCTCACATTTTGGGGGACTTTGCTCCCTCAGACGCCCAAAAGCGGACGAATCGGCCAGCGCGTGAAGGACGATGAATGTTCCAGTTGGTGATGCCACATCGGCATGTGTGGATATACGGGCATCCCCGAAGCCGGACATACATGTCGTTATTAAGTTTACCATAGTTTACCTTATTTGTTATGCTGCGATGTCTAGTTTTGCTGTGCAATTGATGTGAACGGTTGTCATACAATGTGAATCTAGTCTGTCATTGAGGAGCATCGGAAGGAGGTGGCAGGTTTACAGAAGAAGTTGAAATGGTACGTAGAGAACCAGCAATGGCTGGACAGGGACTCGGTGCTGCTGAGCCAGAAAGATGCGGAGATTGCAGAGCTCACGGAAAAGTTGCGGCAACTCAGAACTGACGTCAGTCACTTTATGTTGATGCTAAATTCACCTGGTTTAGTTTTCCTTTTTGGTATGTGATTACTTTTTCCGTGTTTTTAAGCACTTTTTATGGCAACAAAATGTTTTTTGCAACCAACCATCATCTTATGCAGTCTGCAGTGTTGTAAGCATAGTCCTGATCCATTTCCAAGCGACCAAACCTGGCACTAGTTTTTGTGTGTGTATTGTGTTATAAAATCTTCAGGTTTACAGATAAGTGCCTCCTTCTGTTTAGTTTGGTCAATAGAAAGCTACCGTAGATGATTGGCTGAAATTATCCATTTCTGTGTCGAGTGGTATATAAACATTAACTCAGATGTTAGTAGTCATCTGTCGTTAACTTACTTACTTAGATATTTAATGTAGTATGTCTAAAACAGTGTTAATGTCATAAAAAATGAATCAGAGGCAATGTGAGACAGATGTGTGCAGAGTGGTCCAAATTGTCCTAGAAAAAGTTGTATTTAAGCCGTAGTCACGAGTGCCATAACATGATGATATGATTGGCATGCATGTAGGAAAATGCTATGATTTGTGGTCACATGTTCAAAGATGATTATGACTACAGCATGTGACAAATTCTCTGCACTGAAGTTCTGAATCTCTGCAACAAGCTCTGCTGAGAATTGTCGTGTTAATTTGTATGACTTGCATACAAGTTGTGTGTAATGTGCATAAAATCATCATTAGCGAAATTGACACTGGCAGTCATGGCAATGATGATGATGATGAATGCTGGCAGGCTGGTCAGAAGCAGCTGCAGGTGAAAACAAGTCGGAACGAGCGAACTTCTCAGACGAAGAGAATTCAAGACCTTGAACGACAGGTATTGCACGTGTCATTAGTATGAAAAGGTAGTCATCAGAGGAGAGGGCAACGTGTTCTTCTGCCGTTCATAGGCAATTAAGCCCGTAGGTGAGTCTGTAATGCAGGGCCAGTGTGACACCAGACCCACGGTTGCCTTCCCAGACTCAGAGCACTGACCTTTGACCAGTACTCGTTCCCCGTCCTGCCCCATACGGGCTCCGGGTCAATAATGTGCCGTGATTCATGTGTTGATTTCATCACTATATAAATTGTTTGACGTTTGTTTGTGTGTTTACTTAACTCACTCCCTTCATCACTTTCTTTCTTCTACTTCCTTCTTTCCTTATGCTTTCTTCCTTACTTGTTTTCTTCCTGACTCATCTATCTGCTCCCTCCAGAATAGGCCCATTCCATTTCCATGCCGAAGGTCGTAGGAGGCGACCACACCTGGCTTTAGTTTTTTGGGTTCATTTTATGTTGTAGTATATATTTTTACGGATGCATGTTTGCTTTTGTTGTGTTTGATTTAGTTTTTCAGTACTAAGCTAAGAGGTTGGCTGGGAAGAACGTCTCCGAAATGACCTGACTGGGTGGTACGTAAAACCTTAACTGAATCAATCAATCATTCCCATCCCACTGAGGACAGGAGGCTGAGTTGGCTTGACTGGCTGGTCACCTATTTGAGTACTGCGCCGTGACACTCTCATTAGTACGCATGATGAGAAACTTCTTGCGCAGGTTTTGTGATTAGGTCTGGTTGCACCGAGCTTGGTTGTCTCAACAGTTAATCTATGGTTAATGATAGTTCCAGTTTTCCGTTGCCGGTTGCCGGTGATGATGAGTTGTTGCTGTAGCTAGGTACGTTTGGTGTGTGGCAGGTGAAGGAAATGGAGAACATAATACGAAAACGACATCCCAACTCTTTGCCGGCTCTGATCTGGGCTGCTGCCAGCATCCCTGATGATTTGACCACCAAGCCACCATCGGTTGCATTCCTCGAGGGCCGCGTTCGCAAGCTGGAAACTGAGCTGGCGTCAAAGGACCAAGATGCAAAGAAGAGCATGCGTGCCTTGGAACAGAAGTACAACTCTGTGAAGGTCTGATTGAGCATGTAGCTATAGTTTAATAGATTCAGTTAAGTTTAATGAAGATGTTTACATCAAATGCTGTTTTAGACTGCATGAAATACTGATAGTGGTAACAATAATAATAGTAATGAAGTGATGTTTACATTGCCATAACGCTGTTACTTGCTGGTGTTTATGTAACGTAAAGTGTCGCGTGCCAGATGAAAGTTGAAGAATGTCTGTCTTTGTGAACTAAGCTGTTGTTGGCATTTGAACGTGGATGGATTGTCAATGCTAATTCACTGGATTCCATTGTTTGCCGGCAGCATTCCTTCCCTCATGAAGCATTTATTGATCAAGAGTCGTGAGGTTCCGTGGGTAATTTTTCCTAGTTGAGTTTCCTTCCATGCTTTGACACTGTTGGTTACGCATCTGAACTGCAAAAGAAACTGGCTCCTGTTATCCGCAAAAATTCATTCTCTGTTCGGGGTGGGAACCCGGCCAACCTGAAGTAATTCCAAGAAAGAAGCGCGTGTGTGACGGTGAATACAGTCCAACGCTGTGTTCTGTTGCAGTTGTGCTACGAGGAACGAATCCAGGACCTGGAAACACGCAACGTGAAGCTACATCAGGACATTGATGAACTGGTCCACAGTAGTCGTCGACACTCGGACCACCTGTCAGTTGATGGCATCAGAGAAGAACATCGCAGACAGGTGGTTGAACTAGAGCAGACCATCGACGACCTACGACAAGAGCTGCTGAGACTGCGAGCTATTGACCTCGGTCTGTCAAAGTCTGTTGTGCTTTAAGTCATCTCGTTATGTAAACTCTCACTTTTTACCTCCAGCTCCTTCTTCACAGCCGTTTTCCAGGCCATTTAAATTTTTGATTTCTTCTTTTACTTGTTCTTGATGAAAACCTTTGGTAAGAAGTTTTATTCCTGTCACCCAGATAACAGTCTCACTGCAGCCACGGATCTCATGTGTTCTTCATTGACCGCTTGAGTCTTGACTCTTGAATGAGGCTGCATATCAATGCTGCTGATGATTTAACGCATTGTTCTGAATTTGTTTGCAGTAAATTAACTGAATGAACACCGCGCATGTGCAACTACATCAACTGTTTAACACTGTGACAATCCATGTCAATTGAACATCTAGTTACTGGCCCTCCTACACATAGTGTAGTAATAGACTAATCACGTAGACTAGTAATGCTTGCTGGCGTCTGTCGTCGTCGTCTGTAACACTCCCTGCAGGCAGCTTTACCCATGCAGGCCAGGCGATGACGTCATCCTGCCTCCAGTCTAATTATAGCTCCATGGTTACGCTGCATGGCGGGCCAGTTGTGTTACGTGCCATCAGGGCGACATCTTGTTGAGTTACTGCTAGGCTATATGACCATGTGTAACGATGACATTATACAGATAGTGCACACCCATAAGTGCGATATTCAGATATGATGCCCCGAGGTGGTCTTTGTATTGCATGATTTCCAGAACATTACCACTTGTTTGGTGTACATGACTGGCTGTGGTATTGCAATCATAGCCGTGTGTGAGTTCCTAATTTGTCTGTAAACATGTCGTAGCTAGTAGGTGCTGTCCGTGTCGAGGTAACAATAGTTTCTGATAGCCAAAGTGACATTCAAGGTCACTCAAGGTCACTGGTAGTGGCACTGTCAGTGATTTTATATTACTATTCTATAGTAACTACGTTTACCATCTTGTATTGCATTGAATTTGCATCTCACGTGTGACAAATAAACAAATTTCATGACTGTTGTTGGACACGTGTTCACATATTGGTTGTTACCTGTGTTTTCACACCTGTTTCCCAGGTGTGTCTGGGTCGGCCAGTTCTCCCATTAGCTCTCTTTCTCCACCTGTTCTGGATGACACTATTGGCACAGGTATGTTAAAAGCCCTTCCTCATGATCCATCAGACAGTACCGTATTGAAGCAATGAACGTAAGCACTGTGCAATGGTTGTCAGCTGACGATGAAGCCGAGAGTAAAGTTACACGCACCAAACAACGAGATATTGGCTTGCAAATCGTCGAGGCAGAGATACGAGCGCCAGTTCAGACCCAGACGAGCAGACAACTGCGTCGGCCACCGCCATCACAAGGTCCAGCTTGTTGTGGTTTTCAGACTAACGGTCAATGAAATTTTATTGACTGTGCTTAAAATTTAATTGAATGTGCTTGTCTAAACTCCCATCCACTTTATATGTTAGTCATACATTTTTGGTGCATCTTTGATAGTCAGAACAAAAGTAAATTCTGCATGTTTGTATAGCACTTTATGTGTGACGCTGGTCTCTTACAGCGGTCAGGTATGACACATGTTAACGATGGATTATACAGTTTTACCTGCCACCCGCAAGTGGAATGTGCCTTTACTTTAGTAGATCAGCTGGTACTCGGACTTCCTTATATGCAGAAATATTCTGTAATTTATTCGATTTACTTGTAGTAGTTTTATTACTCAACATGCAATGAGCCAGTTTTTCGGACACATTGTAATTGATACGTTGTGTAACTGTTTTGATTGAATGATAATTTTACAGGTAAGTCTACATCAAGGGTCGAACGCCAGCAAGTGCTGAAAGGTGTCAAGAGAACAGCGACGCATGCAGAAAGAAAGAACAATCCAGTGACATTAGCTTCGGATGCGGAACTGTCATCTGTTGATGCTGCTGATAATAGTTTGGAGAAGAATTACAATCCGGACTTGTTTGCTGGGACACACGTGACTGAACTGTTGGCTGAGAATGCAGCTCTGAAGAACAAGGTTCTGTTGACTTTTGTTGCATCAGCTGTTGCTCAATCGCTGGATCTTATTTTTGTTGTTTGCTTTGCTGTGTGCTGTCGTAAGCCGAGTGGTTGCCTTGTTGGCACTAATCGTGTGTCAGGATCAAGGGCTCAACAGTCAGATATCTGAGGTTCACTTGGCAGTTGGCCCTTAAACTGACATTTTGTGTGCGTGAGTGTGTTAATTGTACACTCTGTAGTGTGCGTGAGTTGATGACACAGCAATAATAATAATAATAAAGTTGGCCTCTTGCACATAGGTTGTGTTTGTATCAACAGACTTAGAACCCAAAAATATACAACAGTAACAATGTTGTTGATGTGTCGTTACTGCAGCTGAGTGGGCGCGGCTAAATTGGAAGCATTGCTGGTTGAGTATTTGTTGGGCCAAGAGGGTGGCGAGGGTAGAAGTGTTTCACGGCAGGTGATGAGAGATATACTGTTATTGTTACCCTCGCCGGCACAGCTGCTGGCGTGGTTATTGTGTTCAGATGCGTCTGTGTGTGTGTCTGTTTGTCTGCACTCTAACAGGAAAACGGCTTGAGCTATCAACACCAAACTTGGTACATGTATACCCTATAGCAGTCGCTCATCATGCATTGATCAAAGGTCAAGGTCACATGGTTACGAAAACCGCATGGTTGCTAGTGACCATGGCCGGTATTCTGTACGCCTATATGCGGCTGTGCTACCTGCGGCCGTTGCCGGCGTGGGTCTGCATGTCGATACGACTGCCTATGTGTTCTAGTTATTATTTGTTATTATTAATATGTTGCAGCTGGAATCGGCTCAACTTGAACACGAGCAACAGCGCATAAAGCAGGAGAAACTTGCTGCCGAAGCCGAAGCTAGAGAGAGATGCCTTCGAGAAGAGATGGAAGAAAAGGTGTGTTTGACTGGAGTTGTTTTTGCATTGTTTTGAGCTGTTGATTGGTTAGTAGTGAGGTGGGTGACCGTTCGTGGTATGTAACCAGCAACCCAGTCCAACTCAACTGCCTACATTCGGCAGAATGGGGCAATGAGTGAGTTCTGGACAGAGGGTTTGATGCTGCTTGTCTGGAAAACTCATTGTTGTCTGGCGTTGTGCTGACCACCCATCGCACACTCTGTCGTGTTTTCACTTACGGGGTCAATGGAGATGAGTACGCCATCTATGATTCTTGCTTTACCTTTACATCAACAAGTCACACAGAGTAAAGTAAAATCTATATTATTTGATATCATTATAGTATTAGTTGCACTGTGCTGTGTTATGTTGCCCATGGAAGTTAGTTGTTTAAAGTATTTTATTCAAACTATACTGAGTTTCAAAATGTGGTAAAATATTTGTGGATTATCATATTATGAATTAGACTTCACTGATGATATAAATTGTGTTGAAAGCGCTGTTAAACTCTAACCAACCAACCAACCCTGATGATATAAAGCACCATCAATTTCTTTGGTGTTAAAACATTTTTATTAGCTGATCTGTAGTTGTTTTATGAATAGAAGGGTGTGTAGTCCATGTTTTGGCTCAGTTTTACGTTATTGATAGTTATATATATTTGGCACTAAACGTTTGCTAATTTGATCTGTATTTTTATTTTATTTAACGTTGATCTACTTTAATAACTGTAAATAATAACCTGCCCATGTAGTGCAGTGGTCAAAGCACTCGGGCGCCATGTGCAGTAGAGTGACGCGCTCAAGAGCCGGGGTTCAAATCTCAGCCCGGGCACGTCCGCCTACCAAAGAATTATTTCTAATAATTCCTACACATGGAGATAATCCCAGGCAGGAAAAAGAGGGTTTGACAGTTTCCTCTATAAACTGTGACCGTTGCTGACACCTTGATTAGCAGCGTCAACTAAAGTAAAGTAAAGTATACGTTGATTTGTATAGCACATCCTCATAACTACCTCAGGCATGGATCACACAGTTTTACCTGCAAATTACACCATGTCCGCCTTTACTCCCTAGCCGCAAAGCATTACCACCCTTAGGCTGGTACTCATTTTACCGTCCCACGGAGGGTAGAAGGCTGAGTCGACCTGACAAGGTGTTGGCTGCACTGGCATAGCTGAAGCAAATAGACCTGGCTTGCCAGTTGCTGGTGCAACACTCAGCACCAGTCGGGACTAAGCCAGACAGTAGGCCACATCTAGAGGGGGTGCACTATAAATACCCGACAAGCTGTTCACTTCTACTTAAGATACGATACGATACAGCAGATTTACGTGCGCTCAAAAGCTGACGAGATGGCCAGCTTAACCTAGCGCACTGCCCAGAAACGAAAAATAATGAAAAAAAATCAAAATAAAAAACCGAGTAGCTCAGAAGAAACGGTGCAGGCAAACGTCCGTGGAGGCAGTCCGCCTTCCCCACACGTCACACACTCACACACACACACACACACCTACCAATTCGTACTGGACCGTTACACGGTCTCAATGCTGATGTACAAAAGTAGGCTGGACCTCTGCCCACAGTAAAGAATGCAAGAAAGTACTATAAATAATAAAATGAATTTTTCAAGTAAATGACAGTTTTATTTTCTAGTTTACTTCAGCTCCTGTAGTTTTCCTGGTCATCTGTCGGTTTGAATGTATGATTACTTTGTGTATAAATGGTTGGTACGTGGTTGTCATTGGACAGTGAGATGGTGACAGGTGACTGGTTGTTACAGGTGACCGCTGTGACGTCTGACTACCAGCGCCAGCTGCAGCAGCTGCACGCTGCACAGCAGTCCACGTCTCAAATGACCGAGCTTCACAGCAAGCTTTCCATGCAGGAGGTAAGAGCCACTATCCCCCCCCACACACACACACAGACTGTTTTAATGGCCGCTGTTGGTTTTCTTCCCCGACACGTTCCAAATGACAACCTTTGTTGATAAATGTACGGCCACCAACAGTGTCAAAGCAACAGTTTAACTTCAGCTGAAAGGCAGACTGCAACTGCTTCTAGGTACTCATGAATATTCATGCATGCAGACAACGCACAGAGGAAGGTCACAACCCTTTGTCCTACGTCCGCGGTCCATATGTCACTTGGAAATGCCACTTATCCATGGGGCTGAAACAAGTGGAAGTAGAGGATTGATGGAAACAGACGAGCCCACTCTTATGTCTGAAAAATGTCTTTACAAACAGACGTGTTGGCAGTGGTGTTTTGTCGGTGACGTTCAGTTGAACTGAGGGTAAGTGTTAATATGATGAAATGTCAAGGTGGTGATTTCACATCTGAAACAGCAGCTGGCCGACAGCAAGGTGGACACAGAGCGGACGGCAGCACTTGAACGAACCAAGTCTGCTCTTGAAGAACAAGTGAAGAAGCTGACAGATGAGCTGTGCGAGGCAAAGAGTGCATGCACGCCGGTGAGTATGTCACATACACACAGCCGTGTACGTGTATTTATCAGCAAACACTCAAAGAGTGCATACAGGCCGGTGAGTATGTCACATACACACAGCCGTGTACGTGTATTTATCAGCAAACACTCAAAGAGTGCATGCACGCCATTGAGTATGTCACATACACACAGCCGTGTACGTGTATTTATCAGCAAACACTCAAAGAGTGCATACACGCCATTGAGTATGTCACATACACACAGCCGTGTACGTGTATTTATCAGCAAACACTCAAAGAGTGCATACACGCCATTGAGTATGTCACGTACACACTGCCGTGCAGAGTTCGTACACATCCTGGAAAGTCCTGGAATTTTATTGTTCAGAATTCCAGGCCCTGGAATTTTTAAGTCCTGGAAAAACGCATAGGTCCTGGAAAAGCCTGGAAAATCCTGGAAAGTCCTGGAATTATATACCAGCGGTTCTGGAATTGTTAGTTCTGGTTTGAGTAGTTTTGAAGCAAATAAGCAATTCCTCTTAATACATTGCCACCTCTTGGGTCAAATCGAGTATTAGAAATACCTTTATACTGTTAAATAAAATAATAGAACCTCGGGTATTGCATTTTCGATTCTTTGCTGTAATGCAGATAAACTGATAACTGATTTTGTATATGCACTTTT
>Ga0209780_1005124_pt1 | contig 10280 bp, 3 predicted proteins | sample WorMetexBAHAMAS2_FD_187384 | JGI IMG/M metagenome (GOLD analysis project Ga0209780, IMG submission 187384) | Marine gutless worms symbiont microbial communities from Max Planck institute for Marine Microbiology, Germany - Inanidrilus exumae... | ecosystem: Host-associated > Annelida > Digestive... | reverse complement strand
GTCCAAGCTCCCATCTCTTCGACAACATAACGTATATAAAATCCAAGAAAAATCCTAGGATATTTTTGGCCGGAGAGGAAACGAGCAAGCGCCTAATCATACGAACTGACATCAGCTACATAATGCGTACCCTGTTGAATTACGGTTAGGGTTACTGTTAGGATTATAAGGTTAGTATAGGCCCATGCTGGTAGTAGGCTTATTTGACTTGATGGCGACTAATGAATCATATAGGCCTACTTTGGCAATAAATTATGATAATAATGTAACAGCATGACCAATATCACCACTTCCACGTAGTTTTGGTGATAACGGTAGATCAATCTTCTTTATTAGTCAGTGGTAGAAAAACAAAAACAAAAAACAACTAAATCAGATGCTATTATGCCATTAAATTGAAGGTTTTGTTTACAATTCCACTTTGGTGAAAGCTAGAGTATAATAGGAATGCATTCCGGTAGTTGTTTTTTTGTTCAGCATTGCGACAGACGCTTAAATAATTGATGGGTCTACAGACGCATGCGCAGTGCGCTGGTTATCCGGACTTCCGGGTCACGTGGTCAAATGTCAGCTGAGTTCATTCAGTCCGGTCTTTGTTCAGACGGAAGCCGACAATGCCTGGCAACGTGGGTGGTCCGAGCACTTGCTATTAGACTCGTGCGTCGACACGCGATGGACTGGGGAGGACATGTCCACCCCGCTTTTGCCGGTGGGCGTTCGTGGGATTGATGCAGATCCGCTGATGGTAATGGGATCGATCAGGCATGAAGCTTGCGGCTAACCTACAATGATTCACTGTGAAGTAGCCTTCTGATAACTCGTGGAATTTTCGTAAAATTTAACGTGGCAATCGCTAATGTGAAATTCGAATGTACGGTTCATAGCACTTAGCATGCATCAAATCAAAAGCAAAATTATTTTTGGCGAGCTGACACAGCCCCTTCCCAGCCCAAACACCTAGTGGGAGGGGAGTCCCCTTGCCACTTGCATGGCTTCCTTGGCCTTCGGTCACCTTACTCCGCATATTATTTACCACATATTAGACCGAGTGACGTCTCTGACGCTAGTCAGGCGAGCATTGATTGCTATAACCCTTTCTGGGTCATACACATGCAAAATGCGATCGCCAAACGTTTGGGCAACAAACCATTTGGGCGACTGCAGTATGGGCGACAGATTCTAGCTTTAACCATATCCATGACCGTACTAACCCTAACCTAACCTTGCCGTCGCTCAAACGTATGTCGGAGCAAAATCGGTGCACCTGCCTTTTAAGATAACTATCGTCAAACATCTATTTTCAGTTTAAAACGGTGAACGAAAACGACATTAGCTATACCCGACAACTACAACAACCAGAGTCAACAAATGTGATACTACTTTAGCCGCACATCGCCACGTTTTCAGTGTGCATGCGGTTAAATAATAATTACATATTTTTGTTTTTGTTTTTAAGAGAAAAAGAAAAGCCCCAAGTCGGATCTGGACGGAATTTTGTTCAGTGATGTGTGGTATATCCATGAATTAGGCATAACCTTCTATGCCAATTTTGGTGACGATCGGTTAGTGGGTTTTAGTGTGGCTAAGGGTCCAATTTAACGCTATACACTGGAATAGCGTAAATTGCCGTGTGTGATGGATTAATTTTGTCGTTAGATACTTAACAGATGTTGGAAATAAACTGGATTTGGTACAGATGTAATTTAGTCGAAATTTCTGATATAGCTACGTGTATATATTTTGTTTTAGATGCGAGTATTGTATCGCAATTAATTTTTCCCCATGTGAACGTTGTTTTTATTTAAATGCGTATTTCACTGGCCGTCGTCCCGTCATGTCAACTATAATCCGGCTGATTGCGGTCGTTAATGAACGCCGCGTGCGACGCGCACGTGTTGTCGGGCGATAAAATGGCCGCCAATCGTTTCCGGTCACGTGACCTTCTATCTGACGTCATCGTCGTCGGAGCATGGCGATGTGATTGACACGAGCGCGGAGCATAATTTAAGCGTAGACTCAAACCAGTATGCGCCGAGTTCAGGCGACATGCTGAGTAGTATGCATAAAACAAAAGAGGAAAATATGATGTCCAAAACACACTTGTAATATGAATTGAAAACATTTATGTGTTTTCTGTAGGAGCGGTGAATAACTTTTCGTTCTCTGGACAAAATATCGAAATACGAACCTACCGATAATAAAACGTCAACATTTAAATGGGCAATTATCTCACATGTTATTGCTTCTGGAGATGAAATCTCCCAGACCGGTTTTTGTGGATTCTAAACAAATCTTTAAATTGTACTCTGAACAAGCGCAAGTATGTAGAAATATCACTAAATACCAGTCGACACTAGTAAATCGCAACGTAGTTATTACCTACCACTAATTTGTCGTCAGTGTATAACAGTCAGCCGGTTGCATGTTTGAGTGTGTGTGTCGTCTGTTTGTTTGTCAATCTCGATGATAACTTTTAAACGAAATAAACTTTGACCATAGACATTTCGCATACTGGTTTATTTTGACTCTCTAGGTCACGTTCGCTCTCAAGATCATAGAACAAAGTTCAATGTCAAGGTTAATTCACATGGTGGAAAACAGTCTCGACTATCCGTATAGGCTACGTTACGGGGCGAGACATGACACGTTTAGCTTAAAAACAGACCTGAGTTGGAAACTATAAATATGTAACAAAGCGGTCGATTCGACCTCGAGTGAGGACTTTTCTGGTTTATATTTGAATATAAGTATAGGCTATTTGCTGACTCTCCAGCAGGCATGTCAATCACATAAATCCTCAAGTCACAGGACAGCTTTACAGTAAGTAAGTAAGTAAGTAAGTAAGTAAATAAGTAAGTAAGTAGATTCATATACCGCAATTATCATCAAGAACCCCTAACGCGCTGGCTGTATGATAATTCGTCTACACCGGGTGTTGATGAGAGGGCTGTTACTTTTCGTACAGCCTTGGGGATGGGTTCTCCGCCCACTCCACTGTAGAAAATTGTGGGAAAGTCTGTTGTCAGATTTCGTTATTGCGGCGATGTCTTCTCGGATCTTCAACAAATTCGTCAAATCTCCGCCATTGCTACTTCGTACTTTTGATGATCAAATTTTATTCGCCTTTATGATTAAACGAGAAGAAGCCAGCACTCACAGGAGTGCAAAGATCAACGCCGGCACAGTTTTTGTAACTTCTGGCCCTGACCTTTGACCTTTTGACCCCGAAATAAATGGGTATCGAAGACTTACCGTGGAACATTTTCTTTGTCAAGTTTGGCTATCCTAGTTGCATCAGTTTTTGAGATATAGTGCGGTAAAACGGACACACACATACACACAAACAAACAAACAAAGAAACAAACAAACGGTGGTGAAAACACTACCCCTCGACTGCCGTTGGCGTGGATAAAAATATTTCATAGCGAAAGAGAGGCTTAACTAAGTAAAATATGCAAACAGTGCGTACAGTATTAACTAAGTTTGCTTGATTTTTTTCAGTTTCGTTTCTTTTCTGTCGTTCGGATGGCGAGTAAATTGTCTAATGTCGTCTCTATTCTCAGTGGACCAAGAAACTGCGCACGCAGAGACAATAATTGAAGAGCGTCTGACGTGACGTGAAATAAGATGTCTTTGTCTGCGGCCGTCCGTCCGCTCCATCAATCTAACATCAGTGTGACAGACGCCCAAGCGTCATCGCGCACAGCTTTGTCGCTGTGTCCCTAATTATTGTCACTTCTTTGTCGAGTCTCCTGCTGCTGCAGAGAATCCGCTAAAAGTACCGCAAATGCCGCTCGGAAAGAGTTGTACAGCATTAACTTTTCGACTCGTTGATTTGCAAGTATTTTGAAGGCGCTTGTAGAAATTCTCTCCTTTCAAATGTTAGTCCATTCCAGACTGAAATGTCAAAATAATTGAATGTTATACTACTGGCCCGCCTACACATAGTTTATGGGGCAGACTAGTAACGGTAGTTGGTGTCTGTCGTCGTCGTTGTCTGCCGTCTGTAACGCTGCCGGAGGGCGGGTGGGCCGGACACTGCACGGCGGGACAGTACAGTTGCGTCCCATTTGGGCGACACCTTGTTTGGCAAGAATCGGCGGAGTATCGTCGAATCTAAATATAAAGAAGATGATTATTCGAAATACAGATTGTGGCTTGGTTGTATTAAATTTGAATATAAAAGGAACGAAGATAAACAGAGCGATCGTGATAGCTCGTGCGTCATTTCTTAAATGTCTATTTCTCTGCATAACGGAGTAGTCGAAGGCAGGCAATATCTAAGCTGCATTATTCGTCGTGAATAGTTTCATGAAGAAACGACTAACAACAAATCTTAAGATTTGCGTATGACTGTATGAGGACACACTACCACTTTAGAAATTAATCAATTTATCATGAATTGTCTGCTCTAAAGTAAAATAAAATTGTCACAATATAGATTACCATTTGCTGTATCGTAATTTAGCCAGGTGGACTCAGCTTTTTACCCTCCGTGGAACGGTAAAATGAGTACCAGCCAAAGGGCGATGATGCTCTGCGGCTGGGAAAGTAACCGCAGTCCTGGCGGAAAGCAATGGCAGCCTACCGCCTGGTGGCTGACTTGCGGACTGACTGCCTGTACACCGGGAACAGCTCCGTGCCCAACGATCGGTAACGAGTATGGGAAGCATTTATCATTTACCAATTTACACAAGTTATTTGGCTTGTCATAATTTTTACCTGTCGATGATTACCTACAGGACTACGTTTAGAAAATATTTGTATCGGCCGCATGCTATTAACAGCAGAGGCGGCTGACGTTTGTTAAAACCATTGCTCATCGATTCAGATAATGCATAATTATATAGAATATATAATTTTATAGCGACGTCGAAGGCTTAGATTGTTGTCGATGCTAATTTTGTGTTTGGGACACCGTATCGTGGTTGACAGTCCCACACGCGGCTGTCTTAAGAAGTCGACGGCACACGAGCGCAGTAGCAGCCCACTCGGCTGCGATGCTGTGCCGAACACAGCGTTGGACGCAAATTTATTATGTCCGCTCCGTTACCATGGCAACCGACTTCGACCGCCGCTGCAGCAGCAGCCGGGTTGTCAGGATGTCGGACGGCAAGATCCGCCGTCAAGCCGCGATGCAGTAATCAGGTCGATCAACCGGATCGTCGAAAATGGCCAACGGTTACGACAGAGAAATTAGCGAACAAGTGTATAAATGTGATTTACAATTAAATTATCAAAGAAACAGAACATAGTCACTGCGGCATCCACTACCATTACTGCCATGTTCAGAGCACGTCTGAAATCCTACCAATATGCACTTTCTTTTCCATGAATTTTGTACAGTGACTGTGCAGTGACTATACTCATTTTCGGATACGATAATTGCTTTAATTATTTCGTTTCGTTTCATAGTGACGAATTTAAAAATAATACAACAACCAGATTATTTTTCTCGTGGAAATATTCATCGCAAGCCCACAGTTCCCTGTAGACCTATATACTACACAATGTACAAGCCTTGTGATTTCAACAGAAGATTCATGAAAGATTTAGGCTTACGTAGTTTATTACTATTTATTATTAAAACACTTATGTAGTAAATCATAGATACAATATTCGGTTTGTTATCGGTTTACGTGTTTTTTCTCGATTAAGCGTACTTTTTTAATCTTCATTATCCATTATTTCGAGTAATGCTGACAAATCGTATGTTGTGATTAAAAATATATAAGAAATAATTTCAGAAGTTAACAGTTAACATGCTTATTGGCTTATTTGTCATCTTGTAAATTGTAAATTCTGAATATAAGTTCGCAGATTTTCTCAGACGACGATGGCAAATCTTCAAGTTAGTTAAGCATATATAGGCGTAAAAGCTAGCGCTCTAGTAGAATGTGCTTTGCTTTGCAGCGGACTGGAGTCCGCGAACTACTGGCGGATCTGCTGACCACATACGCATGGTCATCGCCGTGCCACTAGCGCCTCCTGGCGACTGCAGTGACGACCACGTATGTGTCAGTAATGGGGCACAGTAGCGGGACCGATCGTCCCGTTGGCCAGTGAGGCAGCAAGAGGACCGTGGGTGGGCTGGACTGTCCACTCCACTGACTGCAGCCGTCGGTTCATACGGGACGTCTGTATGTATCAATAGCTGCACTTGGTGACTCTAAAGCTCCGTTTGTTTGTTGAACGATCAGTCGGTTATCGGAAATTTATTACACAAAATCAAACGATGCCAGCAATAGGCCTACGACATTGCAGCACGACGTAATAATGATAATAATAAATTTTAACGATAATAATAAATAATAATAAAACAAGACCCCACAATGAGGCGACAGAGGTGATAACATGCGTACATATTTCTCTCTCATTGTAGACATTGACGTCACTGGATGAGACATTTGCAGTTTTAAGAACGCGGTGATTCTTGATTCACGTCTTACGAATAAAAAGGTGTAAAACGGTTCTGTGGTTCGGTCACAGAAGATGACCCAAATGGGCCTACCACTAAATGTTTTTTTCTAAATTAAGTGACAGCAACTTTTAACCTAGGCCTATTTCATTTGACGGGACGCTTCAGTAGGCGGATGGCTTTGAATTTTGATCGACGTGCTGGAAACGTTGTCGACATATTAATCTGTCAGTTTTGGTTCAGGTATTTCTGAATTCTAACACCACTAATTTTATCACTCTCCATTGACTTGGCTCGTGGCCTTTATCATTGCCATGCTATATTGTAGTTAATACGCAACACGAATCCTTAAATTTGATTCCTTTATTTTTAAAACCAAAAGTGAAAGTGATGCTTAAAAGTGGAATTTTTGACGTATTCTGAAGGCCGTTCCTACTGGAATTTTCGACGTTATGTTAATTTGCGTCATAGTTTGTATACGTCGTGGAAGAGAAAGTATGGACGACGAGCGTGTTGTTGATGAGATAGTTACAAAGTTTGTTCTTAACACTTGTCGACTTCGTCCGCAGCCAAGAAAACATGCTGTACAGGCTGCAATGATGTGCAGCGTGTTAGAAACTCAGCGACGAGAGTGGGGCATACAAGTAGACGACGAACTGATTCCGCTGATATCAGGAAGTATGGCAGAATTCTATATTGAACCGATGCTCCCACACATAGGTGACATCGACATGATGGTACATATTAGTACAGTGCTGGCAATACCACTAGGACATCCGCCACCAACACAGTTACCAACAGAGTTTCACAACAACTATGTCATGGTATTTGAGATCATTGATAGTCATCTATCTGGTTACGTGTACTTGAACTTACGTTACTTACTTACGAAGTGCACTGACAGTGGCAGGTACAGCGCTATAGAGTATGAAGAGCGTGTTATGTTTTTGATATTGAAACACAACGGGCGTGAATTTCATGGACCGGCGTTGGTGTATCAAGGAACAAATCATCAGTTACCCGTTGACTTCGTACACTCTGCCCGCTGTTTGTCTTGGCCGCCGCAAGCCGATAATTGGCCAGTGAGACATAGAAATTATGGTTGGCCTGATTCAGCAACTGTTGAGTGTGTTGTCAGCAACGGATGTGATATGGTTCCGGTGGCACATCGTCTGTGTAAACAAAATGAATACATAAATAAACGTCAGTGGAGACTGTCATTCTCACGAGCAGAAATTGTACTGTTAAATAGCTGGATGTCAGTACAGCAGATTGTCTATCATTTGCTGAGAGTTTTCATAAAGACTGAGCAACTGACAGAAAGTGCTGACATATCGCAAGAAGGCACGCTGAGCAACTATCACATCAAAACTCTGATGTTATGGGCGTGTGAACTGAAGCCAAAAAGTTGGTGGACTGATGATTTACATTTTGTCAGAATCTGTGCAGAATTATTGCATACATTGGCTGTTTGGCTGACTGAAGCACGATGTAAACATTACTTTATCAACAGTTGTAATTTAGTTCACAAGTCATTCGCTTTGAAGATGACAGCAAGTCGATTATTACTGATGGATAAACACTGGTTATCGTCGTGGTTTGTGAATTGTTATGTAAGACAATCTGTTCAGATTTGTCCAGAGAGTGTTTCACGGCTGTTTGATGACGTCAGTACAACTATAGAATTAGAGAATGCGGTTTCAGCGGTTGTTGACTGGAGGCTACGCACGACAACGATTGACACGTGGGAAGCATTGTTGATGGCCGAGTACCATATATCATATTATGTGTCCACACTCTGTATCAGTGCACGGAATTGTGCTTTTTGTATGACTGAACTTCAGAAGATCGATGCGGGACAACTATAAAATTAGAGAATGCGGTTTCAGCGGTTATTGACTGGAGGCTAAACACAACGACGATTGACATGTGGAATGCATTGTTGATAAATGAGTACAACTTAACATATTTCGTGTCCGAATACGATATAAGTATGCCTACACTGTTGTATGCTTTTTGTATTACTGAAATGCTCGATGCGCGCTTTGCAGTTTACATTACCGCCGTTGCGCTTCTACATGTTGCCCACAAAATTGAAAGAGGAGATTTCAGTAAGAACCTGATCAATACACTAACAGTAGTAACTAGTCCGTTAGTCAATTTGTCAAATTATTACGACATGACGTTTTCATTGTTAAACAACATGTTAGCTTGTGAATGTCAGTCACCAGCAACGAATTCATCTGATTGCAGTAAATCTGAATTAGTCGAGTTGCTGCAGCAGTCTGCAGTTGAAATTCTGACAACATATCGTCAGCTCGAAGCGCAAGACTTTTGTTCTGTAGTCACGATTGTCACAACAGACTTTGAGGCGCTCTACGCGTACAAACGTGGCGACTATCAGCGGTGTTTACTGTTATTGTCAGTGCAAAACGTACAGGGACTGCTGTATGCTAAATGTTGGCACAGTGTTCCGCTATATTCGGACTTTATTCAGTTACTGGATGATGACATTGTCTCACTGATTGCACTGACACTGATTGTCAATCCTAAATGCAGACGTACCAACCGCTATGGCATCGTCACTCAGGTCACTCTGTCGCTGTATCTGCAGACTCAATGTAAGTTGAAACTACGTCACTCACTGACGTCACTGTTTCAGACACTTGGCTATATCGAAGTCTCCCAGAGAAGACACGACCCGCGTTGTACGCTGGACCATTTGACACTGAAGTTAATTGAACGTAAGCTGGTGGCATATATTACAACTCGAAACGATCTCTCATGGAACAGGGCACTGCAGTAACTTTGACGGCATGATAGCTGGTGCTAATCATGAGAAACATAATGTCAAGACGCTACTGTTTATAGACCTATACGTGAAGTTTTTGTTAATCAAATGACGTCATTTCGTATACATTGCTTTTTAGGTTTGCATCAGAACGTTGCAAATGTTGATAGGCGTTTGACACTACTGCAACACGCTGTCTCTACTGTTTTAAACATTTCAGAATAATACGCTATTACTGACATATTGTGGTGGTTGTGGTGATAATATATCGTATCGTATCATATCATATCATATCATATTATAATCATATAATAGTGGCGATGATGATGATGATTATTATTATGATGATTGTGATGATCATAACGATGGTGATACAGCCAGTGGTATTTGTATACCCCTAACACCACTTAACACCTATAGTTTTGGAATCACACCCCCAACTATCAGAGGGGAGGGAATGGAGGGAAAGGGAGGGGACGCCATGGGTTGGTTCACACCCCCATGTTCGAAATCCCGAAAAAATAGCCTGAATACATGTGTACGCGACTAGACGAGTTGATTAGTTGTCATGTAAAAGTAGTCTACATGTGGTGGCTATTGCGTCAATCAAATAACTGAACATTGTAATTTCCGTTAAGTTTTGTATTGTATGGAATAATTCTCACAAATTCTTACGCAGTTTGCAAATGTAAAATTTTATCACGCATCGTTGAAAATACAGCGGGCAACTTCGACAATGATTTTACAGTTTCTGAACACAAATGCCGAAGTAATGTAAAGGACAAATGAATTTGTACCCCAAAATTGCAGTGTCCGCATTTGGACTATCAGTGCATTATCACAGGCTTTGGTGTTTACATCTCCATAGTAAATGGAAACTTCATACATCGCATCATGTCTAGACTCAATGCATGCTTAAAACAAGAAATACGTTCTGTGGAACATGGTATCTGCCCCATAGCCGAGTTCACAAGTCCATACTGAATTGTGCGCATAGTAACAGAATACCGTATCCTCTTTTCTGTTCATGTTGTGATGTACATGTATTGCTTAAAAATATTAAGTGAATAC
>Ga0209780_1005123_pt1 | contig 10280 bp, 7 predicted proteins | sample WorMetexBAHAMAS2_FD_187384 | JGI IMG/M metagenome (GOLD analysis project Ga0209780, IMG submission 187384) | Marine gutless worms symbiont microbial communities from Max Planck institute for Marine Microbiology, Germany - Inanidrilus exumae... | ecosystem: Host-associated > Annelida > Digestive... | reverse complement strand
GAGAAGACACAGTCGGGGCCAACAGCAAGATATCATCCGCGTACAAAATTATACTTAAACAAAGCCATTTCAAATTACAGCCAAGATTACAGCGTTGAACTTTATCAAAGATGCTATCTACATACACTATCCAAGGCTATATCTCGGAAACGTTGCAAGTCAGGAGATAAGTTAGTATTAATCACTAATATGAAGTCGTATATGAGCTTTTTAATGGTGCCAAAATCGGTGACCTTGAATGACCTTAAACGGCTATCTCATCTCCTGATGAGTTTCTTTTATGTGTTAGGCTACACAATTATGTCTGACGCTCCACTGTTGTTTGTCTGACCAGTAGCGCTAGTGTGTGTGTGTGTGTGTGTGTGTGTGTGTGTGTGTGTGTGTGTGTGTGTGTGTCTGTTGCGCAGTTTTTTAAATTTAAAATTAAATTTAAAATTTTGTTTCCTTTCCAACACCGTCAAATTTTAATACATTTTCGTATAATTTGGAACATAAATAAAATTCTCGACGTTACTGTTACGTTTTCATTAATGTTTAGTGAAATAAGATACCATTAACGGGCGTGCAAGCCGACTGACCTTTTGGGTTACTTTGTCGCCGATTTTTATAGCAAATACAATGTTAATAGAAAGAACTGATATGTTACGTTCGGTCGATCGAAGACAGCTACCTAAGACAGAACCAGAAACAATGAAGAACTAACAATAAAGACCGACCGACGCGACCGTACTCTTCCCTCGTTCCTTAACAATGTACCGTGCAAAACTTGTCATACCGTCCGAAATTTGCAAAGGGAAGTTCGTATGTAAGAAAAGTCAAAAATCGTTTTCAGTTTTCCACGCTAATCGACAACGGTGCGACCGTCTAGGACCAACAGTTTTTATCCCATCTTTGTCCACTTTCTGTGCATGTTAGTTACCGAATGCGTAGCCTTTGGCGATCCTACAGAAGAGCGGAGCGGTCCTAGTTTCATACCCATGGAATTTCCGTGGAGAAATAAACACGTGAAATTCTCTTTGGGCACTCTGTGATATTCCATGTGAAATACTCCATAAATTTCACCGACAATTTTTTTTTAATTTGGCACCTTTTTAAAAAGGTCCCAGTTTTATAATTCAAACTCCATGGAGTCTCCGTGAAATCCCGTAGAGTCTCCATGGAGTTGAATTATAAAACTGGGACTTATTTGCGGGAAAAATCTATGTTGAGTATTTCACATGACATCCTATGGAGTCCTCATGTAAAATTTCACATCCTTATTTCCCCATGGCACTCCCATGGGTATGAAACAGGGACCGCTATTCTGCACGATCGCCCCTTCTTTTTCTCGAATGAAGAAAAGTGTTTTTGTCTGTTATAAAATTTAGCGTTTGTTGTTCATAGATGCAACCGATCTCTCGTACGTATGACGGTATTTCGTTTACGTCACACGTTCGTTCGTGCATCCCACACGCCATACGTGTTTCCTCTTACCACCAGTCTTCTCCCCTTACTCTACGTCCATCCGAGCATTCTCTCCGGAGACGATGCAACACAATAATTACTTCGCTCGCAACAGCAGTGGCGAAGTATTGTTATGAGAACGTCTGCGTGGCTGTGTGTGTGTGTCTGTCTGTCTGTCCGCGAGCATATCTCCCGAATCACACGCGCGATCTTTACCAATTTTTTGCGCATGTTGCCTATCGCCGTGGCTCGGTCCTCCTCCAGCAGGGTGACGCAATCCCAAGGTGAAGGGGCAATTTTGGCGTTTTCTTCCCCATTGAAAATGCAATGTACAGCATAGCATTTAAGACCCATACGAAAACGGCTGAACCGATCGAAATGCCGTTTGGCTTTATGACTCGGGTGGGCCGTCGGTACCATGTGTTAGATGGGAACCCGATTCCCAAGGGGAAGGGGCAACTTGTGGGGGTTGTCCGGGCATTAAAAAGCATTGACAATCTTCGCTGCAGACGTCGCTGTCGCTGTCGCCTTTGCTGCTACAGGGATCATTCAATCGCCAATAACGTCATGCAGCAGACGGGATCATTCAGTATGCCAGGCGATCACAAATAGTATTCGGAAAATTTTTGGGCACAGGCGATACGACCTATCGGCCGCGAGGGGTTATGGGATTGCAGAGCGCGGGCGAAGTGTGATATCTACGATTGCCTTGTTGCTACTGCACATGGCTGCTATGGGGTTAGTTAATGGTTGTCGGCCTTGCCTTGGTCCCGGCTGACGTCGCCGCCAGATGTCGCTCTGCATTGTTGTATAACACCACCCACATATCTGGGACACTACAGTGTCTATTAAGCTGTGTTCACAGTCACACGCTTGATAGCCTTCGTCTACGATACGACTAAAATACGAGACCGATGTTACCTCGGACTAAAAGACCTTCACTCGAGATCGCACCGACCACTTTAACAACTCCCTGTGACCTTGAACTTTGATTTATGATTTTGACCTTTGAACCTGACCTAGGTAGTGTCAAGATGAACCATCTTGATGAATATCTGGGTCAAAGGTCGTTTAGTTCAAAGTTCAAAGGTTATCGTTCGGATACACAGTCGCATGGGCTGTTGTTTCGGGTGGGTCCAAGGAACCATGTATTAGATCGGGAGAACATCGGGCGAATCCATTCACAGCCACGAGGGTTGACAATTCGGTGATGCGGTTTTTTCCAAATCATTTTGGACACTTGTTACTTCCCGTAACAAACTTATACGTAGGTTGGCAGTGACGTAATTTCTTCGTTCCTATCTATGCCAGCTGTTCGGTCCTCTATGATGTAGGGCAACGAAATGTAAAGTTTTTTGCAGCACTTACAGTCAGATGATCGCCACCTGTCGATCTGACTGGTGGCGATCCCCGATCACTAAGCTTTTCTTAAACCTACCGATTCAGTTTCATTTAAATAACGTGACAAATCGTCACCAGTTAACTTCGCAAAGTACGACATCATACCCTACAACATGGAAATCGTATCGTGATCATAGATTAAAGTGGCGTCATCTTATCTATGGTCGGTCGTGAGAACTGGAGGTCGCCTGGTACTATAAATATCAATCAATCAATCAATCAATAACTACAGCTCTATAGGCCCTATGCGTCAGCGACTTTCACTATCACTGATAAGGTACGGTACATATTAGATGAGCTATGGTTCGTGTGTGTTTGCCACAGCAATAGCAATGGGACCGACGTTCGACGTCCTGGTAGTCAATGTGACCGTTGTGGTCGCGCAAACTGCTCTACTTCCGTGTTCCATTCAACACCTTGGCAGACACAAGGTACACCATTTGCAATTGAAACTGTCGGAATCACTCCAGCGCTAAAATAATTTAACAGTACCGTAGAAAATATGATTGATGTTCTGTCGTACTAACCATAGTAAAGAAAGAAAAACATTAATTTCAAACATTTAACAACTGCAAATATTAAATTCTGTATTTGCCATATTTTGCTTTATACACTGTGTCTTAAAAACAATACACTTGACTTTTCATCATAACTTCGGTAAATGTAGACAGATTCCCAATGAAACTGCAAGCTCTTCCATTTCACCTTTCGTGTTGCGAAATTCAAAAATTTTAAGGAAACACATCTAGCAAGATGAATTCTGAGGTTTCACATGCAATACGCCGTTGAAATCGGCAGCAATTGTAAGCCTAAGTTTCACAAGGTAGTGTAGCAACACAGATGACGTAAGGTGGAAGGTTTGTAACAGTTCATGGGGAGTTTTCTCAGGAATCTGACAGTGAAAGAATTTTGAAAATCGGTCTACACTTGCCGAAGTTATGATCAAAAGTCAAGTGTATTGTTTTCTAGACAGTATATAATTAGTCAAATATTGTACAGTATAGCGGAGGGTGAAATTAACTATGATGTCTACGGCATAGATGCAATGAAAATAGTCCGACTAGGCTATCAATCAATCAATCAATCAACTATTTTTTAAAGTGGCCTAAGTGGCACAGCCACTGCAAGGACCACTGATTGGGTGAAGTCAGTAAACTAAATCAGGATATGATTGCCGAAATAAAAAACGTTTTAACAGTCGACGACAAGTTGACACGGCTGTACCGACCCTTACAAGGGCGGCAGGTGGGGTGCGATGTGTTGCGGTCACACCGGGCGGCTGCCTAGAGGTGGCAATAGTTTGGCCATTTCTTTTTAACTGCTTGAACTATTGTGCGTCTTTGCTATATTACCGCTATTTTTGTGATGGGACACGCGTTGTGGTCGAATGAAAATCATCACCGAATGAATATTTTGTCCCCTACATTCGATGCTGTACTAAACGATGACTGATGTCACCCTCACCCAGTCGGCTCTGACGCTGGCGATGTGTGTTCGAGGTGGCGTGGCTCGATCAGAAATCGTTTCCTCTGACGTACGAAGATCGTCGGGTCATAGACGACTCGCGGTTCAGTCTGATACGACCTGACGTCGACGAGTGGAACCTGCAGGTGCGCGAAGTGCGTCTGGAAGACGAAGGACTCTATCGCTGTACGGTCAACACTAATCCCGTCCGCAACAAACTCGTCATGCTCTTCGTCAGAGGTGACTTTATCCTTTCGTTGTAGGCTATCAAGGTCAAAGTGGTACGTCAAGGTCAAACAAAGGTCACGGGCACAGGAGGAAAACATGTTCCTTTTTCGGCTACGGATGCAGTAGATTGATTAGAAAGTGAAACTAGTTGAGAAAACCAGTTACTGCACAGTGCGGGAAATGCACGTGGTAACGACACTGTGCCGATTTCAGAGTATAGCGTGGCGGAGATATGTGCTATAGCCTACTGAATGTTTGTGTTCTAGTTGCTATTTATTGAATTCTTTGTGCCAAGGTGGTCGGTGCAATCTCAGGTTAAGGCTTTCTAAGTTTTCTTTCTTTTCGTTGCACACTGGAGTCATTTTAACACTGAAACAATTTAACAGTCGGCCTAACAGTTGAAGAATTTTGAAAATCCGTCGGCATTTGTACAAGTTACGATCAAAGATGAAGTGTTTTGCTTTTTTGAGACAGTGTAGTTTTTCATGGCATATTTTGTTTATTGTTTTATTTCTGTTTACAGTTAATTTTCTCGCTCTATCCGTGCTTTTCCTGAGTCGTGCAGTGAGTATACTGATAATGTTGTCACTCGCCGTTGTACAGTTCCTCCGAGCATTATTGACGCCGACAAGTCGAGCACGTCGGACGTCATTGTTCAAGAAGGCGACACCGCGACGCTGTGGTGCATGACTTCGGGCACCCCCACACCGCAGGTCACGTGGTATCAATGTCCCCATCACAGTCGCCGCGCTTGCAGCTCGTCCACAGACACAGGTTCGTCCGCCTGTCTCTTTCCGATGACAAAACCGTAGAATATCCTTCTTCAGTATTTCAGATGAAGTCACACTATAATGACTCAGAGCCATCCGTATTGCAGTTGTACTACTCGTATGTAGCAACATCAGCGCAGGCTTACAAACCCTCTCCATAATCTGTAACTGTTAAATATAACGGCAAAATATTGATAGTTATTAGTTATTGTATTAATTTTTGAAGAAATATATCCCATAATTTCGCAATCTGACAAGAAGCCGTGCTACTGCAGAGGGACCGCGCAACGCGCTATGTTAGTAAATTCGTGCTATGTTTCTCAAGGTATGGCAGTTAGAAAGGTTTCAAACAGCAAAAATGACATTCAAGGTCATTTAAGGACAGTAGTGCCATGCGATAGACCACATACAATTTCCTAGTAGTCAACCAGCGTAACTCTGTCTCCATTTTGTACCATTTCCAAGATATTGTCAGCTATTTCCCAAAGTTTAAGAGTCGGTCACGTGATGCTGAATACATCCGGTCGAGGATAATACATCATGCATAGTGGCTGTCGTTGATATGCCGCAAAGTAACAATAAATAACTTCAAGTGTAATCACTGTGATGCTTATTAGTTACCGACCACGTTAGTGGTCCAGGTAGAACAATCGGGCTGTCATGTGTGTGTGTTTGTGTGTCCGAACAATAACGTTTGAACCCGTGGCCAATACGATGAAATACTGGTTCATTTTGACATTTTATATATGTCAACTTTGAAGATCAAGGTCATAGATTAAACTTCACAGCAGGAATTCAACTGCTAGGATGGCCGACCGTGGCTGAAAAGCAGACCCGAATTGGAAACTGTAAATAAGTAACAGCCAGGCGAAATTTTCCAAGGGCCGGTTTTTCACCGCAAATTAATCTTCCATTAACGTTATTGTTATTAGGAGATTAATCTAATTAGGAGTTAATTTCCCATTAACGTTAACTGAAGATTAATTTGCGGTGGAATAGCCGGCCCTTAGTCCAATACACCACCTCTGTTACCGCGATCGGCTAAAATGTTGCTAAAATGGTCGGTTCTACCTCAAGTGAGGTATTTCTGGTTAGTGCCGATGTTGCTTCTGATGCTCATAAGGATGATGACGGTGTTGACGTGATTATAGACTACGGTGATCAGCGTCGACTGGTCGGTGTCGGTCACAAGCTGGTACTCGGCAACATAACACGTGACTCAGATGACGTGTTCGAATGTCACGCTGACAACGGAGTACCGCCGCCAACGCGAAAGACGTTTCACGTCACCGTCGAATGTAAACATCTAGTTAAACATCAGCGAAATACGCATGTAACCTACCTCTTTACCTCCCCCACTTTCGGCGAGGGTAATGTTTTCACCACAGTTTGTTTGTCTGTTTCTCCGCGCGATATCTCAAAAACCGATGCAGCTGAGATCATCAAAGTTGAAGTAGAAATGTTCCACGACAAGTCCTGGAAATCCATTTATTTCGGGGTCAAAATATCAGAGATCAAGGTCACGAGTCACAAGAACATTGCCAACGTGGGTCGTTGCACTTAAAGAGGCTGACTCCATGCATAAAATCGAAATCGAAAACAATAAGGATTTTTTTTTATTTTTTGAATTTCGAAGGTGTATGCCATGGCGTGGTGTGACGTGGTGGCGCAACGGATAGAGTGTTGGACTTGCGATCAACAGGTCGTAGGTTCAAATCCTACTCGGGGCAAAAGCTGTGTAACAACCTTGGGCAAATTGTTTACACCTATGTGCCTGTCACCAAGCAGTATAACTTGGTACCGGCTAAGAGGCGGTGATGCTGTGCGGCTGGGATGGTAACCGCAGGCCTGGCGGAAAGTAATGACAGCCTACCGCCGGGTAGATGACAGCGGGCTGACTGCCTGTACACCGGGATCAGCTCCGGGCCCAACGTTTGGTAACGATTATGGGAGGCCTTTTATGCTATGACCTACTGTGATCCGCTGAAAACGCCACTGATGCAATTGACATAATGTATCACTGCTGACTTTCAGTAACTATTACGTTGCATGACAGACTGAGCACACCTTACTATCAATTGTAGGTTTTCCTGGACCTGAGTGTTTTGAATGACTGATAGAGTGAGTGACTGTTACGTAAGCAGAGTTTAACGTTCTGCTCATGCGGCTAGACACATTGTTTTGGGCAATGAGTCTTTCGGTATCCGAGGTGGCCACTCGGACACTACTGTGTGAGCCAAAATTGCCTAAAATTACAGCCGAATTACCAGGTGACCTATGTGAAAACATATTCACAGCCTGTTCTGTAATGTACGTTTTGCTTGGTCCTAATGACGTGAGGTCCATGACGTGAGTTACTGTGCGGCAGTATTGACCGGCATTGTGTATCGGAACGGATGAAGCTAATTGGGGTACAAATCGAAATCTGGCATTTGGCGAAGAGTTGCATTGATTGCAGTCGTACGAGCGATGCAGGCCGCCATTGAGCTGCGAACGTGTTCACTCACGCGTGTCGTTGCCTTGAAAACACTTCCGCATTTCACACCTTGCTGCCGGTGATTGATTTACCTGAATGCCTACCTGGCCGGCTGCTGCTGCACGCTCTCGTGACGTTGTTATTCAATACCAGATCTCTCCATCACTCTAACTGATCGTTATTGATGTGTTAATTTCCGCTAATCGCCACACACGTGGCCTCCACTCCTGCATCAAGTCGCGCTTCGTATCGCGCGGTTGCCGAATTCATGCATTATATATTCATCTTTATTCACCGTTCTGGTAGTATAGATACAGAAACCATCCACCATACAAATGAACAAAATACACACAAAATAATCAATGAAAAAATAAACATAGCTTGCGGAGACTTAACTAACTAAGAACGGAACTAAACGGAACAGTGTTTTTCTATTTCTACCGTGTGATATTCGGTGAATAAAGATTACTAAATTTGCACACAGTGTTTACAGATGACCGATATTTTTAAAGAAAGTTATTCGTCCGTCTAGTTAGCAAACACTTGGCAATTGGCAACCAAAAACATGACATTCCTGCACTATTTGCACGTCGCCTGTTTTAAATATTTTCATGAGCACGCGATTGACAGTAAAGTCTAGCGACCGCAAGTCCGTCTTAGTTAAGGAACAAGCTTCAAGCCCGTATAATAGTATTGGCATGCATTTGCTACCAATTAATTGAAGTATGACGTCTTCTGAAGCAATGTTCAGAAGTTTACCTAAAATACTGTTAACTGCACTATAAACGAGCGTTTGGCATGATCAGGACTGAATGTGAAATACCCCGAACGGACAATGGTTATTATTGTCCGGACATGCAGTCACACACACACACACACGCACACGCACATCGATTGACTGCTATACCTGGACCACTAAACTGATTAATAGTGACTGAAAAACTTCAAAGTTCTAGAGTGACCGTCGTCAATTATCAGGTAGAGTGATTTTACTGAGTAACCTAAACTGAAGTACTAGAGTCACAAAAAATTCATTATGCCGTCAGTATAGTGACGAGCCATCGCTCAGTTCTTTTTGACTACGATCTTACGCAACGAGTTGACTATCGTTCAGTCGTTCGACGAGTGTTACGACGATCGCCGTGTGAGTTGTGTAGTGCGTCTGGTTGTTGCCAGTTGGTCCCGAGATAACGATGCCGGCGACGCGGCTCGGGCAGGCGCGCGGCCTCGAGACGATCCTCGAATGTCGCATAACGGCGTACCCGCACGCCGTCAACTACTGGCAGAAGGACGGCCGTCGCGTCGTCAGTTCGAGCAAGCACCGCATCGAGGCGTACGACGACGGCGACAACAAGCTGACGCTGAGTCTGCGCATTGCTGACATCGACGTCGACGACTACGGACGATACGACTGCGTCGCCGCCAACGCACTCGGCACCGATCAACAAGCCATCCACCTCTTCGGTACGAATTTCCGATCATTATTACTGGCCCGCCTACACACAGTGTAGGGGAGCAGTATTGTTTTGCTCTCTGGCGCCTGTCGTCGTCGTCTGCCGGTGCAAGATAGCGACATAGTTACTATGGAACGCTAATATGCTATTTCCGGTGACCTTGAGTGACCCTAACTACCCCAAACCACCCCATTTTCGACATTTTGTATCGCCTTTCATATCTTCGTAGTGAGTGGAGATAGAGAATTCAAATTTGATAGGTAGGTTGACGGTAGCAAGTGACCTGGATGGTCTACCATCCCTGAAAGGGGCATGGTTAATCACGTGAACCACTTAAATTTTGGTGGGCACCAGCCATATCTCTGGAACGGCTGATCGTCTCAGGCGCTATTAACTTAGTTCGCCGGTGAGTGTCATAAACTTCTGATGGTCGTCGGACAACTGTTGATCACACCCACCGTCTAGATCTGTATTTTCAATAGTTAGGCTGAGTATACTTGTAGAAAAATGGTCTAATTACCATATGATGCGATACGGAATATTTAGCATGCGCTGAGCCTCTGCGTCGCGCGGGTCTGTCAGTGGCAGCGGAGACTCTTGCTAAGATATGTGAGCGGACAGACAGACAGACAGACAGACAAACAAACAGTTATACGGGCATATTGCTTGCAATACTTCACACCCCTACCGGGGACGAAGTATGATAGAACAGTTGTTGAAAACGTCAGTTGTCTTTGTCAATATACCTCATTATTACTGGCCCGCCCAATGGGCCAGTATTGTTTTGCACGCTATCGTCTATCGGCGTCGTCTGTCGTCGTCTGCAACGCTGCCAACAATAATAATAATAAAGTAAGCTTATAAATGTTTGGTATACGGAGGTTTCCATATCAGTGTGTCGCTCGTATTTTACTTGGTATTTCGTATTTCGTATACTTACATGGTTCTGAGCCTGGGCCTGGATAGGTTGGGACGTGTTTACATCGCTCTCGCTGTTTCGCTGTTTTAGTTAGGTTTCAGTGGTCGTACTTTGCCGATTTTTAT
>Ga0209780_1005122_pt1 | contig 10280 bp, 4 predicted proteins | sample WorMetexBAHAMAS2_FD_187384 | JGI IMG/M metagenome (GOLD analysis project Ga0209780, IMG submission 187384) | Marine gutless worms symbiont microbial communities from Max Planck institute for Marine Microbiology, Germany - Inanidrilus exumae... | ecosystem: Host-associated > Annelida > Digestive... | reverse complement strand
TTCAAGACTTCATGCGCAGTACTTGCCTATCTATCGTCTAATTTGTTAAACGAAGTAGGTTTGTCTCTTTTTCGGTATTTTGAAGTAGGCCTACGTGTGTGCGATATCGTCGTTAAAAAGTTCACGTTCGCTATCTCATCTCCTGATGAGTTCTTGTTTGACTTACAATTGCTAATGGGGGCTTGGTTTGTCGCGCCATCATGTAGAGTGGTGTTTATTGGTTGGTTCACTGGTTCTTGATGAGTGGGTTGTAACGTTTCGTACAGTGTAGACCGGCTGTGATGGTAATCCCGGAATCAATTTAAAAATAAATCAAGATTTTTCGGTGAAAAGTGACTAAACGTTGTCGTTATTTATTAAACTGTATTTCTGTTGCACCGAATCTCGTTAGATGACATCGACTATGAACATTTGGCCGCAGCAGGTGCGTCACGAATTCGCGTAATAACCGATTTAATGAACTAATAAACTCAATTGAACGAGATGAAATACAAAAACATAACCATTTGTGTCTAGTATTTCGCTATAATTCAAAGTTTTTAACAATAACTTAAATTCCTAACTACAAGCGTTGCAAACGTATAGGCCTATAATTTCCATACACGTCACTTGATATTAACGGTTGAGCGACGAAATAACGTCGTCGCCGTGTTTTATTGGCGTACTCTTTCCAGTCACTTTTTGGAAAAACGCTCGGTACAAAGTTGAGATGCCGAAGAATGTCAGAACTCAAAAGGGTATTCTTTCTGCAAGGGTCTGTCATATCCTCATATATTTTTCCGGACATCTAGTTGTTAAATGTGGCCAATGCAATAGCGAACCATTTAAGAAGAAGAAATTAAGGGACATTTAAGACATCTGAGCCTCAAACATTTATGTAATTTTTGGCAATTTCGAGGCAGGTTGTTGCATATCGTTTAAAAAGTTTAGTCTATGTAAAGCCGTAACTTATTTTCGGCTAAGTTACAGCATCAATAACTGAACGATACGATACGATACGATACAGTATATTTAGGCTACGTGCGCTCAAAAGCTGTCGAAATGGTCAGCTTCATCGAACGGTATTGAAACGAAAAAATAAGAAAAAACTAAAAACAAAAACCAAGTAGCTCAGAAGAAACGGTCCGGGTAAACGAAAACATAAACGGACAAAATCTTTAAAGCTTAAAACATAATTATCCAGAATTAATCATAACTGAATGAAAAATCTGTAAGAAAATTAAGTGAACAAATTGACTATACCTCAACGGAATAAGTCACATCCGGTGTATCATTGATGCGATTGAACAGGTCTTCGCACAGCTACACGTACAAAATACGACTCACGTGTTACTAATGTAACTGCACCAACTGTATACGTTATGTATCCGCCAAACGTCTATAGTGTCTTGCCTTTCATATTTGTTAATCATCGCTTCATAAAATGAAGCGATTTCAATCGAATATTCTGCAACATTTGTGGCGTCGGAATAAAATTAATTTCATTGAGTAACTGTACTGTAACGCTACTGTAACGCATGACTCACTGAAGCCCCGTCCACACCACTGTGACACCAGCAACAATGTCGAAGCAACATTGTCAAATGCTACAATTCGAACGATTCTTTCGACAAAGTCGAACGTTGCTTCGACATTGTTGCCGGTTTTGGCAACAATGTCAAACAAAATTTTGTCCTTTGGACAAAGTCGAAACAAATTGAACATGTTCAATTTGTTTCGACTTTGTCCAAAGGACGAAATTTCACGAAAAACTCGTTCGATGTTGTTGCCGTATTTTGGCAACAAAGTTGAATGTTGCGTCGACATAGATGCTGATGTGGACGAGGCTTGACGCTCTGTGATTGTACTTGAGATTATGTTCTGCCTGTTTATTGCATATAGTACAAGTGGACATAATCCACATAAACATACGGTAACTAACAAGGTGTTGACCTAACGAGACGTAACACAACTGGCCCGCCGTGTAGTGTCGGCCGCTCGACCGCCCACGCGCCCGGCCGCCGGCGCACCGACCGTTTACGCGCCCGGCGGCCGGCAGACCCGCATGCCGGTAGCGTTACAAACGACGACGACAGACGACTGACACGACAGACGCCAGCCAGCAAAACAATATTGGCCCATTAGGCGGGCCAGTATTAACAATGCATAGTGGCAGCATCAGCTATACTGCGTCAATATTAATTGCAACATTAATTAATTACCGAAACGCATAATCTGCGCAAAATCATGCAATATTACTTTTGTCACAATGGAAGCCTATACCGATGTTCTATACGTCTGTACTCTGTAACAGTATGTTTCAAACTGATTTCAAGCTGGTATACAAATGAAACACTGCAGTGTTACACACGCACTCCTGTTTAATGAACATTTTCGAAGTGAAGCTGAGATAGTCGGTTGAACCTTGATTCGGATTGGTGATTGGCGATTGGTACAAAATTCTTGTATGGGTGGTTGTCCTTGATGATACTCTCACTTGACGTTATTATTTTTTTTCATCAACTGAGACAACCATGTCTTAATTACGCGACATTAACTGCGTACTTCCATCTGTTACTAAACTTTTTTACACTCAATATCGCTCATTCTATGTCTCTGGCCTTATGGATGTTCTATCTGGTTCTAATTTCTCGTACGTATCATATTATAATGCCTGCTCGTAGTAATAACAAGATGCGGCCTATTACTACAGACTGCGTAACGTGATCTGTCTGTGTGTCTGTGTGTCTATCTGTCTGTTGGTCACGTTCGTGAGCCCTGCAAAAACTGCTTGATCGATCGAGATGCCGATTAGAAAGTAAACTCAGGTGGGCCCAAGGAACCACGAGTTGGATGGGGTACAGGTCCCTAAAGGGGAAGGGGCAATTTTGGGGGTTGTCCGTTTCATTCAAAAACACTGCGAGTCACTGCTGCGGTGTATGCAGCAAAACTCAATAACGGCATCCGGGCGACTGTTGCAGCCGAGTGTACTGTTCTCAACTGGCCGGTGTCACGTTAACTTCCCCCGTGACAAATCCTCTCCCTACGATGCGGCCTCTCGTCAAAATCATTGACCACTTGCTACTTATCATATTATTATCCAGGCATTAAATCTCTTTTATTGTATTGCATTTTATTATTTTATCATAATATTTAAGGTTTACGCGTGTCTGATTTATTTATACAAGCTCGTCAGAATACTGATAAATGGTGACGCGCAGGGCAGACTAATGAGCTGTAGTAATGACCTGGGGTATAAGCCCGAGTTGTCCCGGTTCGCGTTTGCCCATCATCGTGTAGCTCTTCCCGGAGCCCGTCTGCCCGTAAGCGAACACACAGACATTGTATCCTTCGAACGCGTGTTGCAACATCTCCAGCCCGATGTCCTCGTACACACGACGCTGACTGGCGAACTCCGTCTCGCTCGTCTAACAACAAACCATACCAAGTCACCGTTCATTGCACGCTACGCACTAGGCCAACTCAGCCTGTCATCCATTCGGGTCGATAAATGAGTAGTAAGCTGCGATTGGATGTCTGCTACTTCAGTTAGGGGTGGCGCTATCTGGTAAACGCTTACGAAGGAAACAGACGGACAGACGGACTGACAGACGGATGCTACTGATTACTATAGCTTCCCAGCTAACATGGTCGCGTCGGTAAATATAATGTGGCACACAATACAGTACAATACAATGAATATTTCTAGAGCGCCGTGATGTCTACGCTGGGTGGGTACAGAGGCGGTTTAACGATTCCTGACTTAGGTTTTAGCGAAACTCGGCGCTAATGACGTCTCACATTTTTCAGCTGGAAAAAATTGTCAGAAGGAGAAATGGACGGATTAGATCGCAAATGCCACGAGAGCTGCTCGCGTTGCCGTTGCTTCGTGGAAGCAGATGGAACTGTCAGGAAACAGGATCCTGCAGCTATGGCTGCTCGGCGTAGGTGAACGACGTATATCGATATGTGTTAGCGGACTAGTGAGCCGCAATTCCGTCGGCGTGTCGTCGGGAATTGCGTGGACGGCGCCATATTGATCTGGCAACGTTAGCCTCTGCCGTCTGGTAACTAGGCGACATTACGCGGTCGCAGGCCACGGCTGCATGAGACTCATGGAAGGCTGGAAGCCTGTCGTAAGCAATCTCTTCCGCCCACTCACTCGCTCAGCTTGTCCGACAACAACTGTGATTTGCGCTCAGTACCACGACGAGATTCGGTCTTTGGCAACTTTATTGCGTTTCAGGTCCCTCGTGACCCCACTAAACTGAGATAGCTGTCGCTCCGGCATCTCGGCTGTGCTTTGGGACAGTAATGATTCCGCTTCTGTCCTCTCAGCCGAGACAACAGCCGTGCAATCTATTGTTCTGTTCCGTTTCGCCGATTTCGTTCGTTGCCTCGACGACGGAGGAAGATGGAAAACTCTGCAGTGGACAGAAAATGTAGTCTGTGGCGGCGAGTCGGTAGCGAGGCGGAATAAATTGAAGCAACGTATGAGACGCGGCGACGACAACATGCACGTAGTGATGTGGCCATGGAAAGTGAGATTGGGAATGGAAAATAACAGAGACATGATGCTGTGCAGACTGGACAACATATGATATAGCCAAACACTGGAGTCAACGCCAATGTATCGATGCATTCGTACGTTTAACTTTAGACCTACCGGGATTATGAAACAGTTGTAGTACCGGAAGCGCGTTAAAAATGTCACTCACATGTTTTCGTCAGGGGCAAATTCACTCCCTTCCCTTCCCCTCTTCTTCCTTCCCTTTTTCTCCTCCTTTTTATTCCGTTCTTTCCCATCCCCTTACCCTTAGAAGTATGGTCTCCTTTAAACCAGCTAGGGGGTCTGAGGCAGCGCTGTAAGCTCCCATAGGGGTCCGGGGCTGAGCCCGGCCGAAAACGAATTTGGTGCACTCTAAAACTGTGAGATAGCCACTGGTGGCAATCATTTTGAGTGCACGTTTTACAGTAAAACGATCAAAATTTAGCCCAAGTGAGGGGGGTCGGAGCCGGCTCGGCCCGCTCTAAATCCGCTAGTGTTCTTGTTTTCACTTTTTACTATTTAACGACTCTTAGCACTATTGAATACATTGCGATTGAATTGTTATATTTTTTAAAACCAGTAACAGTAGTGTAGTCGCTTAAATTAACTATCATGTCCAGGCCTCAGATCAGCGACGGCCATAATACAATACAGTACAAAAACACAAAAAATGAAACGTATGATATATCAGCTTAAGCCTTTTTAACTAAACATGTTGTAAAGCGCAGTATATGGCAATGTCCGCTAATCAGTCTGTTGTCTTTCACACTCGCCATCGTTGTAACAACCGCTAAACGTACCATCAGACCACGGGTGATGCTAGAAGATACTGTTTAGAGGGCTATAGCTCCGAGTCATTGCGAGCACGGTGGCGCGAGCCTATAGTGAGGGTCTAGGACTTTGCCCCCAGTGGGGTCCAGGGTCAGAGACCCTGGTCAGGGTGGGGCGAAGGGGCGAAGCCCCCTGAATATGAAAGCAATTGAAAAACTAAAAAGCAATATTGCACTCTTTGATTTGACTATTTGACCTTTTAGTGCTTTCAGATATTTTGTCCATATTTGTTGCATATCATTTGGGCGGTAAAGTAAATTTATTGGCGTCATGTTTCGGGGGCTGGACCATTCACGTTTTGGGGTCTATATGTGGTATTTGGGGGCTTAGCCTCCTCTAGCCCACTGGTCCTCGCCCCTGCATCAAACTGTTTTCACCTAGTCAACGTTGCTATATAAATTAACCACATTTTGAAACAGATTGCATCTATTTTTGGATGCAGTTAAAAGTCTTCAAACCGCACGCATGATTAACTTTAAATTGTAGTCTTGACTGCACCGAATAAACGAAAAATGACCTGTACCTGATTCTTGTTTCGGTTTAAACTACTGTGCAGAGAAATAGCGTAGGTTAAGTCAGATACACGTACGGTGGACGTTGACCAGTAGGAAAAGTCAAACGTGAAACTCTTGACGCAGCCGAAGTCGTGTCCTGGCCTTGGATCGGTGATCGCTGTCGACACAAACACAATCAACACCACGCGTGTGACTCACGATCCGTTTCTACTGCAAAACTCGAGCTACCTGACATCCCCATCAGTCTAGTTTTCTAAAAAAATTCCAATGACCCATAGTATGAAACATTAACGAAGTTCCGGTTTCTCTTTCTCTGTAAGATTGACGGTTGCACCGATGTTTTGCATATTGCCGACAGTTTCCGACAGTCGTGCACAAAAGACCGTCAACCTTTTCAGTCGCAACACGCTCTAAGACGTCTAGCAACTGTTCTTACTTACGTAACATTTTGTACAGCAGAAATGAAAGATGCCGTAAGATGATAAAAGCAGTGAGAAGATGGTAGTATGAAGTAGTCACGGCGCAGTGAGTGAGAGCGGTTCACGTCAGAGCGTCAATGCACCGGGTCACATCACTGACGTAATGTTGTTAGTGGCGGCGACTGACGCTGATATCCATAGAGACGCAACGTCGCATCAACATCAACCGTGAGTTATCTTGATGTCGATCTATCGTGCCGTATGCACGCCTCTTTCATCCAGCCTCTGCGCGTCCACAAGTCTGTCCATCTCATTTGTCCACGTCACGACGTCTCAGAAAAAAACTTCATTTCGCTGTCGTAAAGTCATCGACACGGAAAATTTTCGAAATAGACTAAAACTTCAAATCATCCGTCTTGTTCGAAGTTTTGCGCTTTTTCTACCGATATGGCGCTATGTTATTCGTGTACGGCCTATTAAGAAAATCATAGAAAAGGTTTCAGGACCAGAATATTACCAAAGAGAGACTACGCTAAGTTATTTCAGGAAATTGATTATTGTGGTAATTTAATTTTTCATGGAAATATTATCCAGTATACGCAAAAATAAGTTTACCTATATTCGTCATCAGTGGCGAACGACTATTCTTATTTATTTATTTATTTATTTATTTGTTTGTTTGTTTATTTATTTACTTATTTATTTTTAACTAGCAAAATTATGGTGCAGTGATTATCTCGCCAAGGCAAACAACAGTTTTGTGTCGAAGTCACAATCAACGGACGAGATTTTGATTTTCTCTAGTATTAGTAATTCGTCAGCTTGCACGCCTTCTTACTGCATTATATTGTTTTTTTGCTTAATCCAAGCTGGCGACGGCTTGGTAAGTCAGTAAATAAATAAGAGCATTTGTAGAACGGCGCCAACATCATTTAAGCGCCACAGCCGTTATCAGAAAAATATCATTACATAGGGTTAAGTGGCGTCACAGTTATCTATGGCCACGATACGATATCCATGTTGTAGGGCATAATGTCGTAACTGGTGAAGATTTGTCACGCTTTGTCAGAAAGCGATATCAAACTAACACGACTTAAAGTGTTTACATTTCTCTCCCCCAACAGCATGGCGGCCCAAACAGCTGGCATAGATAGGAATGAAGAAATTACGTCACTGTCATTCTATGTATACTCTATTGTTTTGTAAAGAATGTCATCCGATAACAATTGACCCATTGTGGCGGATCTTGATCTCTGAGCTTATGACCTAAAATCGCACCAACACACACACTCCATAGAAAGACTAAGAAAGTAGATGACCAAATTTTGAGCGCCGGCGAATGTTTGCTCGTGAGAAGTTACAAGCTTTCTATTCACTGTATAACCCCATCTGCAAGTTGTATGTTAAATAACAATCTTTTCGTCAATTTTGGGCTGACTACTTTCTAGAACATTTTGTTCTGCAGTTGAGGCATTTAGAAGATAATAAAGAATCCCGCAGACAGACGCGGCGCAATTCCTGACAAGCATACAGTGAACGATATCAGGGTTCCGGGCCAGATGTAATTCCCCTTACGGGGATTTCAGGATTTTAGGGGATGAATTGGGACCATCGATTAGCAGACGGAGACTGTTAAAATAGGAATCTTTTGGAATATTTAGCTCAAGTAAATCCAATCATTATCTAGTCGATGCCAAATGCCGTATAGCGCTTAAAGAAAGACGATGCCAATCTATTATCATGAATAATAGATGTTTCATTGCATAAAATGCTATTCAGAACACATCTTTTGAGTCGGACAGTGTTGAAAAGGGGGACTGACATTATGACTTATGACGAGAAGGGTGCATAGGGCAAAACAGTTGCGAATCAGTGGATAAGGTGACTGCATGCAGTAGCTATCCCTGTACGCAGACAGCAGCGCAAACAGTGTCAGATGCGGGCAACGGAAATTAAGTTGCCGGACGGCCGGAGTGCGACGGGTTGAAATCGTGGACTGACTAGGTAAACACGATAGCCTACGTCGTTGCTTTTCGTCGCTGCAGATGCGGACCTCGGGGTGTAACAGCGATCAGTCTGAATTACCTGCAGCATTAAATTCATCTAGCGGCTTGCCCGCTATAGCCTTCCGTGTAGATTACCGACAACCTATCTTTTCTCAATCTCCGCTGTCATCTTCTACCCTTTCCCGCCCCAATCTTCTTGTTTTTTTTCTCCACCTTCTTCTTTCCTTTCCATCCACCTTCGTCCACCTTTCCCTTAAGCTGTCCGTTCTCAATCTCATTCACGCCTTATTGAAGGCCCATTCACATCACCCTGACAGAGCTGAAGTGAATTGTCTAGTTCAGTTTAGTCGTGTCGCGCGATAAGAACAAGCCTTAATACTAGCCGTGGTGGGTCGATATTGATCAGAGACGTTGATCAGTCTCTTCAAATATCGATGACGAAGCAGACTATTTTGTCACGCTGGTGAATCTGCGCTTTTCAATGTCAACAGTTATGCACTATACTGTACATCGCGTGATAGTATCTGAGTCACATAAAACAAACGTTGGCCCTCCGTATTATCGGACCGAAATATACGCTGGCCGCGTCGTTTGGTGAGTCACGGTGAGTATGCCGACGGAAAAGACAGACAGACAGACGTACGGACGCTAGACCGTTACAGTACGCTTTCCGCTGGACGCGACCAGCCTAACAACTGCTATGTCCGTGAATAGCGGTCTGGTAGTGTAATGGTTAGGGCATTGGACTCGCAGGTTCGACTTTCTGCCGTTCCACTGTCAGGTAACAACCTTAGGCAAGTTCTTCACACCAATGTGCCTCTGTCACCAAACAATATAAATGGATGGTGACGACCTACGGCTGGGAAGGTAACCGTAGGTCTGACATCGCACATCGGTCTGGCATGCGTCCGAGATTTTAGCGGTTTATCCGCCTACAGGCTCAAGGATGAGCACAGAGCACCCGCGTACATTCCTCTAAACAGTACGGCCACCTTTACCTTGTCACTGCTCAACACAGAGCGCCTGACATCGTTTATAGCAGTTGGCGGTCACTACTGCAGGTGAACGCTGGCGTGTCCATTTTGCCAAGTGTCTTTGCTTGGCGTTATATACGTAGTTCTATCGTCGGACAACGCAACGTAACGTAATTACGAACGCGCGTAAATATTACGTAGTTATAACTGTCTGACGTCCAACATAGCGTCGCAGGCTGGCGCTTTATGGTCGCCGTAATAATGCCGGCACGCCATCTGGTCAGTTGGCTGTCCACTGTGGTCAGTTTGTCTCGCTGTGGTCACTCAGCAGGCCCGACACGTGCCGTCGCCACCGCCAATGACGTCACTGTGACGTCAGTCGCAGCTGGGATTTATCAGCTGCAGCATCACGTGATCGTTTTCTTCCGTTCGTTCAGCAACTGTCAGAGTCACGTGGCGCCAGTCAGCACAGACTGTACATCTTTACACGCCACATGTTTACAACAAGAAGCTCAGCTACCGCAGAAAAACCGCGAGACGCGCTATGTTAGTAAATTCGTGTCCTGTTTCACGAAACCATAACCACGCCAACTAATGGGTTGTAGGTCAGTCTGACGCTATCACTTGATATATTCTACCTGCATACAAAATTTGGCGACTCTCGCTTCAGCCGTTTTGGAGATATGATTGCGGGCGTCAAAATTGACAAAAAGCTTAGCCACCGCAGAGGGACCGCGCGACACCAAGGGTTAATAAATTCGTGCTATGTTTTACGAGCTATGGGAGTTATAAATGTATCAAACAACAAAAGTAACCTCCAAGATCATTCAAGGGCATTGGCAATGGTGCTATTCGATAGGCCACATACGATTTCCTATCAGTCTTTCATTGCAACTATATCTCTATCTTGCACCGATTTCGAGATATTATCACTTATTTCCCAAAATTTAAAGAGGTCACGTGACTCTAAACACATTTCTTTTGGGAGTAACATATCACGCACGCAC
>Ga0209780_1005121_pt1 | contig 10280 bp, 9 predicted proteins | sample WorMetexBAHAMAS2_FD_187384 | JGI IMG/M metagenome (GOLD analysis project Ga0209780, IMG submission 187384) | Marine gutless worms symbiont microbial communities from Max Planck institute for Marine Microbiology, Germany - Inanidrilus exumae... | ecosystem: Host-associated > Annelida > Digestive... | reverse complement strand
CCGCCCGCCGGCAGCGTTACAGACGACGACAGACGACGCCGACAGACAACAGACCCCAGCGAGCAAAACAATACTGGCCCATTTGGCTGGCCAGTAATAATAATAATAATAATAAAACATTTATATGACGCCTTGGTATTCGGGTGTGTAGAGTCTCTGGATGGCAGTAGAGATGAATTAAGCTGCAACAGTGAACCGATAGGTGTTAAGTTTCGTTCTAATGTAGGATCGATACGGCATCTATGTATTAAAATAGGACTGTCGCGATGTGTGAGCACGGGCGTGGCGTGGATAGACGGACGGTCGCGCGCGGCAGGCTCAGGCGGCAAGCGGTACAACAAAGCTGGGCCGACGAAGGGGCGGGCAGACGGGCAAGCCGACGGTCCAATGGCTCGTAGAGTTGAATTTCATTATTTCAGCTGGTAGAAGTTGCAGATCTAGATACCTGAAGCGCAGAATACATTCACTTCGAATGGTGAGTTCACCCAACGACCATCAGTGAAGCAATGGATGATCGCAATGTCAGTCTGAGTTTATGCAATTTATGTCCTTCGTAATGTCGCTGAGCTAGACCCATGCCGGAGTCTGGAGTAGCTTACAGTTTGCCAGATAACAGTAACATTATTGGTTATCACTTTGTATGCGACCCGGTGCCTCTTTCTTTAGCGAGAAATTGACAAGTTAACGCATGGTCCGAGTTGATTTGTTTCTTTAATACATTGCACTTGTTAATTAGCGATAATAATTAATTACCATTATTTCGTTAGATTTCACGTTTTTGACAAGAGTCAGTAAAAATGTCGGCAAATGTAATTTAATTTATTTATGTTTGTGATAGTATGATAGCTAATTTTGCGTCTGATCCACATTGTCATCAGTGCGTAGCTAGGTTTCCGTTTGTTGCCATCGATTTATGAACCAAAATGCATTAGGCCTGTATATAAATAAAATTAACCAGTTGTATACAGTGATGTTACGTAGTCAGGGGCTTAGTCTCCCGAAACACCGTAATTGTTCAAATTGTTCCACAAGCACCATTTTTGGAACAGAGTTAGATATGACCTTCAGCTACCAATTTCTCGAGGGAGCCAAGTTGTCAGTAGTAGTCAGTTAATATTAGATGCATTGCTGATAGAGGCCTATGTTGTATTTTACCAGCGCCCCTGTAAACATTTAGTAAATGAAAAATAGCGTTAAGAAACGCTGGGCTGTTTCTGTGCGTTATTGCGCTGGCCGCGTCTAGCAGAAAGCGCAATATGTGGCATCCGTCCGTCTGTCCATCTGTCTCTCTGTCTGTCCCAACGTGACTCACCAGGCGACGCGGCCAGCATACATTTCCGTCCGAGTATTACGAGGACGGACATATTTTGTTGATAGTAAGTTAATTTCTAGTAGAATCATACATAGACAGGTCTCGGTCCTTATCAGTATGAATAGAATGAGACGAATACCGCTCACTTCTTCCTCTTTTGATTCACCACTCTGCTTATCCATAACTCCATCTCTCTTTCACTTCCGGCTCAAAACCTACCTGCTTTACAAATCCTGCCCCCCTCATAGTTTCACTTCTTCCTCCCAGACTGCCTTCAAGGAGCCCGGACCGTTGCTTCTGAGCTACTCGGTTTTTATTTTTAGTTTTTCCCTATTTTTTCTTTTCTCCGCCGTGCGCTAGATCAAGCTGGCCATCTCGTCAGCTTTTGAGCGCACGTAAATAATCGTATCGTATCGTATCGTGAAATGCGTAGACCCTACTGCATGGCGTATGATTCGTCGGAGAGTCGATGCACAGAATGCGGGCGGCGTCCCATGCCTGGATCCGTAACGGACTAGGTAGTTCGGTGGATGATTTTCTCGGGTTTACGTGACATCTGTTGGTTAAGCGACACTAAGAGTGTCCAATTTGTCGAAAACCTGCTCAAATGAGGCCCATGCGCCAAAAGATTCTGTACGTGTGGGCTTGTGTGACGCGGAACATCGTGCGATAGTTGAGTCAAAAGTTTTGCTTTCAGCGACCCGACACAGCTAGAGTGACGCTGCAGGAAAAGACGGCCAGTTAGACAGAACTTAAGATATTCGAAATAACGTACTATATATTTGTGTATGTACTTGTGACGGATCTGACCGATCGACCTTCTATCAGATGTTCGGACAAATCCGACTAAGTTCCAGCACGGCCATAAGCCGACACAACAATTTCCGCACATTTCCCGACGGTCTGACGCTACTCTTCAGGTGATTTCAACCGCAGAGAACCCGGCAGAACCGTAGCCGTACCGTAGTGGCATGCAGACACCCCGCAGTCAGTAGAGTGTTGTGGTTGTCTAGCTATCAGTAGCGTGGTGGCGTGGCTGTGGTTTGCGCGCGAGTGAAATGTGGATCGTTCTGGTGACTTGTATGTGCTTGCAGTTTTAAGCCACTAGTGGTCGCAGGAAGTATTTCTTTCAAATTCACTGATTCGTCAGATTTAGAGTAACGTAGAAACTACTGTAGTTGTCAGAAAGTGATTGTGATTCAGACGCTGCAGTTTAGAGCAAATCAGATAAAAAATGTGTTTATTGTAAAACCTGTGAAGATTCGTAGCAACTGAAATGCATAGCCTAAGTGAACAACTGAAAAATCTAAAAAACCTAAAAAGAGTAAAAACTGTGGAAGACAAAAATTTGTTTCCGTTAAATGTGACTGGTTTGATGGCATAGATATATGTATGTTGTGAAGTAGTAGTGTAGATCTATGGTTGCTAAGTGCTATTATCGGTGAACGTTCCCATCGTTGTTGTGTGTGACGTCATTGCGGTTGTCATGGTAGTAGTTGCCATGGTAGATGTGTTTCTGCTTGTCACCATGGTTACCGTTGCTGTGACAGTGCCTATGTTTTGCATGTTTGCATTCACGCAATGCCGTAACTCGACAGATGTTTGGAGCGATTGCGCTAAGTTCCGCGACCGAAATTAATCGCCAGAACAATTTCCGAACGTTTGTCAGTGGCCTTATGTTGCTCTTCAGGTAACAGCTGCGCATTGGCGTCACGTGATCTCGTTACATGTCGAACTCCATTAATGCAAGTTGTTGCGCAATTTGTCGCCGCTGCGCGTTCAATTTTTCTTTTTTTTGTTTGCACTGCAGCAAATGCACTCTTAAAATGCAATGTTTACGTCCACCGTTCACAATTTTTACTTCCGCAGTCTCTTAATATGTTTGTATCTTTTTACATATCTGGTCACTACTTGCGTTTTTATCGTTAACTAGCGCTAGATCGGCAGTCGACAGGTTTAGATATTCGCACATTAGGGCGTTTTCGCGCTCTTTCCATTTGTTCTTTTCACTTGTTCTTCCGTGTCTTCTTGCCCAGGGCTGTCATTTTCTGGTTTACGTGGGGCGCGATGAACATGCAGCGTGAACGAGGCACACGCCCCTCGTCCACACGTTCGCTTCTTTACAAGGTAAAGGCTTCCGGTACTCGAGTAGTATTTGAACCCACGACTTGTTGATCACAAGTCCAACGCTCTAGGCCTACCCGTTCGCTTTTTACGGGCACAATTTTCTATCGGAAACTGTATTTCGGTATGTCAGTTGTAGAAATGCACATGTTTAGCCAAGAACTGCACAGGAATTTAGAACCGCACAATTTGTGTAGAATGGTGCGTTAAAAATTCTCTGACTGTGCGGCATCCGCTGACTCTGCGTGGCTCGCATCCTCAAGCTATGTACATGTAGGCTATAATAGGCCTAGTGTAAAGTGCATCACTTTATCGTTAAATGTCGCTTGCATCTCTTTCGCTTGCACCTCTTTAGCAAGCTCTGAGTCTGCGGTTCCCACCATAGCGGATGTTGTGGGGTTCTAAACACGGCAATGTACCCCACTTTCCGCACCTCATTTCATGCGCTTTTTCCCCTTCCCCTTTCCTACTTTACCCTATTCCCTTCTTCCGTCTGAAGCCTTTTTGTCGACAGGCCTGGACGAATCACCTTCATGGTCACGTCGCTAGGACTGAACTCAGGCGCAGCGACGACATGACATGTCTAGCGCGCAGGGGCGCAAAACACCGCTGAAAGTTGCGAGGACCGAAGTTTGGGTCTCAACACCGGGGCGCTTGCGCCCGCGCCCGGCCACAGGCCGAGCTGGGGGTTTGTTGGTAGGGGGTCGCCCCTACCGCTGTGAGAGTCCGAGGGTATAACCGCCGGAAAATTTTCGAAAACTAAATCCTGCATTCTGGTGACTACTACGCTTATTAGTGGGCTCACTAGGACGTGTGTATTCGAGCAAACAACAAGCATGTCAAGGGCTAAATCAGTTCCAAAATTTCAACTTCTCTGCCAATACATTGTTGGTCCCTAACCTAAAAGTTGGGGGACCAGTCTCCCCCGGTCTCTACGGTTGTTGCGCCTATGCTATCGCTACTCTTTAATATCAAGAATCAGTTACACTTGTTAGCCTATCAGATGGATACGTTTTTGGCTTATTCTTTTCCATTTTAAAATAACATAAATACGCACATTCACTAAAATAGATTAATGACGCAGCCCCTGGAACAAAATTTTCTCGTTTTTTATGCGCAACGCATACACAACGCATATGTATAGCGCGGTATTATTCTATTGTCATGTGTCCAAAGTTCCAAACTGCAAGTTCGTAACACAGTGGTGCTGTGTTGAAATGGCTCAACGATTCGACCTCGTGTTCGTTCAAAACGTTGTTTTCTGGGTATTTTATACTGCATTCTAATGGAATTCGGATGTCGTCAATAGTAAGGGTACCTTCCTCTGGAATCATATCAAGAACTCTGAACTTTGACGAGTTTTTGCTTTGCCTTTTTCATGACACTACGTTACCTTTGGTTGCAGTAAGAAATCGAGAACAAGTCTAAGCAAGCGTTTTGACCTGTTTATTGTCGCATTCTCTAATATAACTGAGCCGACGTGTTCTTATATTTTGGTTTCACGTTGGGGCTGTTTTTGTTTCATATACAAATAAAATGAACACCCCGGCCAACGACGGTGGAGTAAACGCATTGAATGCAGTGTTTTGCTTGTACTTCTGCTACGGTTGCATGCTGTTCGACTTCTTTGACTGAATGCGGTTTTGTTTGCATGTTTTGATTGTATCTTATTTCGATTTTGCTAATTATCATGATTTTGCTTCGAGAACCGTTGAAAAACGACTTCTGTGCTGCTGTTAAACTAATCTGTGTCAGGACTGCGTTTATGGATGGGAATTGTACCGCATTTCATCTGCTAATCTTTCATCGAAATATTAAACAAACGAATTTATTAATTTGCATTTACTGGGGTACATGGAATATCAAATAACATTTATGCTCTCCTAGACTACAGAGGGAACGTTGTGAAACTACTTTATTGTATTACCGGTATACCTTGGAAAGTAGTCACTTAATAATTTTAGCAAATAAAATAACTAAAGTACATATCCCCAAAAGTCGCATGCTTAACGACAAAGACTTTATCGTTCGTATGTTTTATAAGAACATGTATTAGTCATAGGTCTAGGTGTGCATATTGCTCTTGTTTTAACGTGCTCACGACTCACGTGACACTTGTGTGTTCGTGTAACTCGCTTATACACGTGTCAGTTGCGTTTGACAACTGTTTATTCAACGAAAATACTACTACTAATATCCGTGCACCTCTAACCTTAACGGTACTTTAGTTTTCACAGATTACGACAGTGTCCCTAAAGTAAAGTATGTGGAGTAAAATATACGATAAAAACACCAGTTAGAAGTGATCGAGATTGTCGTAAGACCCCATTGTCCTGCTTACACTGACGGCTTTATATTTTATTAGCATAGATAAAAGACCAGCAATGGGATCTCAACCAAACTTGGCCAGTATAGGTCGGAAGTGGCGTCGATTTACAAATGCCCCCACAAATTTCGGGGGCCCCTTCCCCAAATTCGGGGCGCAAAAAACATCAAATTTTTGACCACTTTTTGCGACTTCCGCACTTGACACCACATACCTCCGGAACAAAACGTCGCATAGACAATTCAAAATGCTAAGTCGATCTGCATTGTGTTCCCTAAAATTGACCTGCTTTCCGTGACCTTTGACCCAGAAACGGCTGAGATCCGTTCCGTCATTTTGACCCACCCTGTCGGCGGCCATTACGTTGCAACCATCATAGTTGCGGCGTGCTAGTTTTTCTTTTTTTTATTTCGTCAGCATAGATGAAAGACCAGCTATGGGATCTCAACCAAACTTGGCCAGTAGGTGGGAAGTGGTGTCGATTTACAAATGCCCCCACAAATTTCGGGAGGCTTCCCCAAATTCGGGGCGCAAAAAACGTCAAATTTTCGACCACTTTTTGCGACTTCCGCACTCGACACCGCATATCTCCGGAATGAAACGTCGCATCGACAAACCGAAATGCTAGTGTCAATCTACGATGTGTCCCTAAAACTTGACCTACTTTTTGTTACCTTTGACCAATAAACGGCTGAGATCCGTTCCGTCATTGTGACCCACCCTTCGGCGGCCATCACGTTGCAACCATCATAGTTGCGACATGTCGTTTTTATTTTATTCCATTTTGTCAATTTTCCAATACTGTTCTATGCGCTATATTGTCGGCTGTCATCTTTTAGCGATCGTTGTACACTCACTGCGTTGTCGTATTCTTAGACGAATATGCAAGCGACATAAATGTAACTTAGATTCAAGACCAGTTGGGTAAGCATAAAATAAGAAACTGCGACAGAAGTTAGTAACCATTGCCAACAACAGTCGGCCACGTGTTATTTCACTCCACGACGGCTGCTTTCAAAGTTCGATCGACATGTTTCTGTACTAACGGTGTTCATTATAAGAAGTTCGTGACTGTAACATTAATGGGTTGATTGGGTTCGGTGAGGTCATTGGAATGTTTATTAAGCATGGTATTGCAATTGATAAAGTGACGTTGATATGGAATCTAGGCAAACGGTTCAAACAGAGTGTAGTAAAGTGTAGGTTTTTGTACTTGAGCAATTCCAGCAGCACGGCGCATCCGTATTGTACATCTGGAACGCTTGTCATGTCTGACTTGGATCTGCTCAGTAAAACTTAAGAAAAAAGTATAATGTTTTTATTAACTTTGGAGAATCAGGTCTCATTTTTGTCATAAAAGCTTTAGAAAAGGTTGACAGTTCCTACTTCTCTGAAGTTCGTACGAATAACGTAAGAAAAAATTATAAAACGTAGAGCCCGCTGTCAGAGTCAGGCGCATCAAATGAACGGTTCGGACCACCCTCATCCACAGCACTGTCTCCGGACAGAACAATGCGCTATTGTATACTATCGTTAAACTAGAAGACGTCAGCACTCACAAGAATGCAAAGATCCACGCCGGCAATGTTATTGTGCCTTGTGAATTTGACGTTTGACCTTTTGACCTTTAAAATAACTGAATTTCCGATACTTATTGTGGGACATTTTGTTGCAAGTTTGATGATCCTAACTACGTCGGGTTTAGAGATATCGTGTGGAAGAACAGACAGACACACAGACAAACGGAGGTAAAAACCTGCCCCCGCGACTGTCGTCGGCGTGGGCCATTATTTCCAGCGACATGTTAAATCTTCCCTTCCTCCTCATTTTTTGCCTATGTCTTTTGAACATGTAAGCTGTAAGCTAAGCTGCTATGAGTCTGGATTTTTTTGCACATTTAGAGCCATAAAATTGCGAATGGTGGCAAAAATTACCGCAGTACAACTATGTAAGTAAAATTTTATTTGGGTCTATATGATTAAAAGGCGGGATATGACCCAGGAGATGCCAGACACCAATCGTGAGGTAGCCGCTCTGAGATCCGACGTGATCCGAGTTAATCTCATTCCCAATTAATTACCCACGACCACGGTAGGGTTTTCAGCGGCATTTATGTGTTTATTTGTTTGTTTGTGTTTCCGCATGATATATCAAAATTCGATGCAGCTAGGATCACCAAACCTGACCCACAAATGTTCCACTATGAGTCCTGGAAACCCTATTAATTTGGGGTCAAAAAGGTCAAAGGTCAAATTCACGAGGCACAAAAAACATTGCCAGCGTGGGTCGTGGCGCTTTTGTGAGTGCTGGCTTCTTCTAGTTTGTATTTGTGACCATAACAGTACTAAATGTCACAAAAATGATGATGGTAGGGTACTAGGTGCGAGCTACCGCGTGTGTGGTCTGTCTACATGACAGGTGCGCCACTGGTGAGAGCTGGCAGCAGATCATGCTGTCGTGCATGGGTGAACGGGAATGTGATCCAGAGTCGTCCAACAGAGGCAGCAAACAGTGCGGCAGTGACATCGCCATTCCGTACTTCGTCTCTTTCATCTTCTTCTGCTCGTTTCTGGTAATCTAGTACTTTCAGTTTTATCACTTACGCTCATATTCGTTGTCCAATCGGTCTTTTCCCGAGTGAAGGCTTAGTTGGCTTTTGCTTCGACACTGCTGATTGTGCAGCAGGACGAGTATACTGCGGCCTGTGAATTTAGTTCCAATTATTTCCGAAAGTTCTATTTCGAGGGCTTCGTTCAACCTGGAAATACTGTGGAAAAGAAGGCCAGATAAACATAAATCTTAAAGTAGTAGTAGTAGTAGGTTAGTTAAGCAGGCTGACTGTCAGTTTGGGCGCACGTTGAATCTTGAGTAACGTATTGGATGGGAACGGCGTTCCACACCGAAATATCATCAGGCTGAACGCCGCCATTTTTAGCCAGCACGACATCATAATGCCAATCGAATGGGTTATATTTTACCGCTGAGTTTTTCCTTTTTTCCATTCTTTCTTTTTTTTCGATGTCTAATCTTTAAGGTTACTGAACGAATCTCAACCAGACTTGTACATGTATTCACCTATGATTGCTATTTGAAGAATTTGGTCCGAATTCTCCGGGCATTTGCTGGTGTGCCCAGGGAAACTCCTTGTAACCATAAACAATAACAGAATTTGGCTTCTCCACTGTGCGCTCCGCCTATTGTTACTGACCGAGTAGCGTAATCTATCGGTCTGTCAGTCGGTCTGTCACCTAGTGAGCCCGGCAAAAACAGCTGAAACTGAAGATGCCGTTTGCGTCGACGACTTTGGTGGGCTCAAGGAAACACATGTTGCATATAGCGGACTGCTTTGGGCAAATAATATATTGTGTTTTTCTCAACACAATACAGCCTTCTAGTTAGATTCTGGAAGTCAAAGGATAAGGTCACAGCAGGCCATGGCGAAAGCATTCACATCAACGCTCGGCCGTCGAAGTCCATTTTCTAGTTATGAATACGTGCGACTTTATCTTTCGGTTTCAGCAATCTTTCAACATTATGGTACGGCGGGGGGGACATGCTCGGCCTGCCTGAGCACCAGTGAGTTAGGGTTGGGATTTGCTGTGACAGGATTTTGTTCTGATAGGAAATTGCTTTTATCCACACATGCCGATAGCAAGGTGTGGATATATCGGTTACTGTTTGCTTGTTTGTGTACGGTTACGGATTTCTCCGCCGAGGATAAAGCTAGCGGCGTCAAATTTTGCAGGGCGGTTCATCGGCGTCTAAGGCAGGGAATCTCCCATTCTGGTGAACTTTGCTTCCCCAGAAGCCCCAAATCGGACGAATCGGCCAGCGCTCGGGCCACGCCCACCCGCAAGTAAACATTATCGTAAAGATGCGCCGACGTAAACGTCACGCTAGAAATGCGCCGTTCGTGAAATCGTGCGGCGTGTGGACGTAGGATCGGCATGTGTGGACATAATTATGTCAGTCCCACTGACGTAAGTTCTTGTCCAATTTTACTCTAACGGTTTTAAACCAGCTGTTTTGTCCCTGTTAGTCAAAGCTGCTTAAAAGAAGTTGTAGGTCACTGATTTGTCATGCAGTATAACAGATGGTAATGGTGAAAATGATAGGGCTTGGTTCTCAAACGTGACGCTGTAGTCACAGCAAGCCAGTTTCTACATTTCCGACTCGCCTGTTCCCTTACCCATCACTTCTTTCTCTTCTGATTCACCACTCTGCTCATTCATAGCTCCCTCTCTCTTTCACTCACGGCTTAAAACCTACCTGTTTCACAAATCCTATCCCCGTAGTTTCTCTTCTTCCTCCAGGACTGCCTTCACTGACGTTTGCTTGCACCAGTCTCTGCTGGACCCTTACTCATGCCTCCACAGCTTGCTGCCCGCACCGCGCGACCACACTCTTGTTGCCAGCCTTCGTGCTGCCCGACGATTTCCGGCATTGGCTTCACGGACCAAAAAATACCAGTCCTTTATAAATTTCGGCCTCCTAAAATATCAGTAAATCCTGGTCCGT
>Ga0209780_1005120_pt1 | contig 10282 bp, 1 predicted proteins | sample WorMetexBAHAMAS2_FD_187384 | JGI IMG/M metagenome (GOLD analysis project Ga0209780, IMG submission 187384) | Marine gutless worms symbiont microbial communities from Max Planck institute for Marine Microbiology, Germany - Inanidrilus exumae... | ecosystem: Host-associated > Annelida > Digestive... | reverse complement strand
GTGCAGCAATTTAAGAATCATTTGCCAGCCCCCATTATAAATGGGGGAGGAGATAGCCTTCGAAAATGGTCAAATTTCCGAGACCTTGGATCGGGTCATGCTGCATACAGTCATGCATCACTCATCGACCTCTACCTACATACCAAATTTCATTGAGATCGGAAAAAAAAATTTTCGAGAATCACAACTGTAGTTAATGCCAACTTCAAGGTCACGTGACACAAAAACTAGGACAAAAATCAAAAATCCGGCCCCGATAAGCATTGGGTATTGTGGCCTAATTTAAGAATCCGTGGTCATTTGCCAGCCCTCATTATTAATGGGGGAGCAGAGAGCCTTCGAAAATGGTCGATTTCCGACTTTCAAGAGCCGTGACCTTGACCTTAGGCCAGATCTAGCTATTGCTGCCATCAATAAGGATGATGGTAGTAATGTTGCAACAGAGTGGATTGTGATAATGATACGTACGATCGCTTGGAAAGACACTGCTGAACAGCGGTGGACCGAGCATGTGCATATGATGATGGGTGTGCAGATGTCGCTGCATCGGTGGCGAACCACGCTCGTGGTCCTTCAATCCTCCGACACCACTACCACGCGAGTCCGGTCTCGGCACTTCTCGGCTTCCGGCGGCAGGTGCCCCAGATGCCGGCGGAAGAACCTCCAGTGGTCCAGTTCCTCCTGTTCCCTTTGCAACGTCTTTCAGCTCGTGAATCTTATGTACAGGTGGCGCGGATGACGGACCATCTCCAGCAAAGAAATTCCGTCCCGGTCCTTCCCGGGATTTAGCATCAGAGGGAGACAACATCGGTGCGCCGGCTGGTGACAAGATTTTCGGGACATCTCCGGGTCCGGATGAAGTACCCGGAAGGTAGCCCATTTGTGCGGGATGTATAAAAGTACCTGGTGGTGGCCCTGAGGTCCCTGCATAGCCGATTATGGATGGATTGATTCCTGGATAAATAGTGCTTGGGTCATATGGCAGACCGGCCGCAGCATGGGCATACTGTGGGGCACCTGGTAAGTAGGGGTAGTACGGTGCATATGACATTGCCAGTGACGGAGGAACGTTAGGCACAGAGGATGGTGCTCCGGCCAGTTCTTCCTTTGTCTTGAATGGCTGACCAGTACGACTATTGCCCGGACCACCCTTATCATCACGACCACTCCGGTCTGCAACGTCCTTTGGGGTCCGTGGAAGATCTTGGTGCGAGGTCGGAATGCCTTTCGGGATGGTGGGTTTGTTGCGGTTCTGGTCATGCGGAGAGGATGGAGGTGGGCCACCTGGTCGTGGGCGATCATCCGGTCGCATCTTGTTGGGTGCGCTTCTGTCTCTCGCTTGTGGCGCAACAACAGCCGACGGTTTTCCACCGGGGCCTTCCTTGCCGACGGCCAACGACGTTTCGTCCTGGCGGCGTATCCTCTCGCCCGGCGTCCCTCCCTGGTGCTGGTGGGGGTACACCCTTGGTGCGTCCTCCCTCCTCTCGGCACTCTTCATCTTTCTCACACTCTCGTGATCATCAAAGCGATCTGGAATCAGGCTCGGTGGAGTCGGAAGACAGGACGTCGCAACAGCCAGATCAAGTTTCGCCGGTGGTGCACCTCGCCGATCTGCCTCTCCCGGCCTCGACGCCAGACAGCCTTTAATGTCTGGTGATGACGTATGGGGGGCTGAATGGGAGCCAGGGCTGTCATGGCGGCGGGTTACCTCCTGCTGTATTAGACGCTCATAATGGGCACGGTACTCCGGATGCTGCATCAGCATCGCCGCATCCAGGTTGGGATTCACGTACTGGTATGCCATCAACATCTGCGTCGGGAAAACAGAAGGAAGTGGCGACGAACGAGAATCGCTACTAGCCGAGAACCTCAGAGTCGACTGCTGCAGACTGCGGTTGGCTGAATCGGAGGATCCTTCAGTGACGGATCGACTTCCAGGTTCCATACCTGGCTGCGGTCTTGGTGGCGGATTTGTTCGGTTTATGTGCCTATCATCAAACAGCACACCGCTGGTATTTGGCATATCCATCCTGGCCACACCTGGCTGCTTTACTACCTCTTCCATAGAAGCCGAAGCTACGGCTGGAGTAAGACAAGGTGGCTGACTGTACAGGGCAGAACTCGTACTGGAAAAGTTCCCACTGAACGTATCCGGTACGTGCCGACTCAGAGGTCTCTGTTCTCTGCCGATATTTCCGCTGGGTAATATTTCTTCATCACCGAGCGGTGCTGACGGAGTCGCCTCTTTCTCCAGCATTGGTGCGGCATCGTTGGCGTCCGAAATGTCCGAGTAAGCCGGACTGTTCGGATTGTCCTGGTCAACCGGATGCTTTACCGGAGTCGCTTTCAGCTTCTTTGCCGGTTCCACTGTCAACAGATTCGGCGAAGAGTCTGAAATCTCGTGTTTAAGCTGAGCTGCCGAAACAAATACACTACTGGACGACACGGTGGCCAAAAAGTTACTGTCAGCTGACACAGGGCCTGCCGCACCTTCCGAAACAGGAAATGTCCCACCGTGCAGTGCAGTAGCCAGCTGCAATGCTGGCTGTTTCGTTAAGACATCCAACGACTCATTTGCACTGCCACTGTCTAACCGTTCAGAAGCAACAGTCACTGAAGTAATACACAACTTGGCATCGGAATCCGGCACGTTATCTGCCGCAGCCGCCGAAACTTCCCGGATGCGGTCGCGGTCCTTCTTGCGATGATGCTTCGGTTTGTCGCGACTAGGAGTTTCATCGGTGGAAGACTTAGATGTAACGAGCTTACCACAGCTCGGAGAACCAGGAGCTTCCTGCAATTCTGTTGCCAACACAGTCTTTGCCTTTGACTTGCTCTTTTTCTCCAACTTAGCGGAATCGGACGGTTGTTGACCGCCACCATCGACGCCGGTTGCGCACGCTGCCACGTCGTTAGTAGTGACTTGCCAAACGTCACCGTCACTAACAGAATCCGCATCATCTGCGGTCATCTTCGGTCTGGAAAATTTGCCAGAAGGCCGCTGCTGTTCGGAGTCGGTCGACTTTGCCGAGCCGTCCGCATCATCATTGTTTTCGTCCTCGTCGTTCATCAACACCATGTCGGGATGGGCTCGTGACTGGTGGTAGCGTAGAGCGCTGGCGTGCCGGAATTTCTTGCTGCAGTTCGGAGCCGGACATTCAATCAGCAAATCGGCACCGGTGATATCACACTCGGCGTTGGACATCCGTGAGTCGGATCGACTCGATTTGGAATTTGCCCGAGAACCGTCCGAGTTCGAACTGGCAGCGGCAGCGGCATCGACACCCCTCGGCCGTTTTGGTGGCACCGTTCCGCCGGATTCGGATCGAACTGGACTTGCCGAACCGCCAGAAGACTGGCCAGTTGCAGACTTGCCGCTCGCACAGCGATTACTCCGGAGTTTTCGATCGCTGCCGTTCATGTCGGAACGAGATGTGGCAACGCAGGTTCGACCGCGCTTGCCACGACCCTTTGGAGTCCGACCATCAATGTCGCTGGTCGGCGAATCTGAAGCAAACCTGTGAAATACAACAAATAAATTAGACCAGTGCAGGACTGACGGTCGACTCTTCACAACTGACGTTTCTGCCAAGTTCAAAGTCACGTTACACTAAAACTAGGCCGAATATCAAAAATCCGGCCTGATCAAATTTAGATATTGTGCTTTAGTTTAAGAATCAGTGGTCAGTTGCCAGCTCCCATTGTGAATAGCGGAGGAGATAGCCTTTGAAAATGGAAGGATTTCCACCTTTCAAGGGCTCGTGACCTTGACCTAGACCTTGGATCGGGTCATACTGCATACCGTCGTGTATCACTCGCCGACCCCTACCCACACGTCGAATTTCATTGAAATCAAAGAGTCAACCTAAAAATTATAATCACAGAAAGTTCTTAATAAGCCCCCCCCCACCCAGAAATGATCCTGTAGGCAGCATTATGAAACTAGAAAATGGACTTCGACACCCTGGTGTCGACGTGACCTTTGACCTCCAGAATCTAATCAGGTCATCAACAGGAGCTAGTGAATATTTCCTGTCAGTTCTATCAAAAGCCGTTCATGACATATAGTGATAACAAGATCTGTCCGGACGAACGGATGGACAAATGAACGTCGTGGACGGATAGCCCGATAATATAATGCCTTCCCACTCACTGTGAGGTGGCAAAGGCATAACTAGATGGCACTCCATACAGCGCCTATCTCTGACTCACCGTGGCACCGGTGTATAGCCTATTCCTCTGTTTTGTGTTGTGTTGTCCTTTCTGATTTACTCCACTGTGGTGTGGGCGTAGCATTTCCACAATGCATCATAAATGGTTTTCCAAACTTTCTGTTTCATTTCACGCATCAGTCAACTACCAACCCCTATTCTTAACCTTCCACAATTTAACCAACTCTTCTCTGGTTCATAAAACCACCTACTCACTAGATTTCATGGAACCGTTAACATTTTTAGTTACAACTGAAAAGTTACAATGCTAACGAATAAACAGACAGATAAACAATGGCAATCAAAACAGTACCCGCTACCACCAGGAATTTTCTAAAGAGGACAGAAGGAAAATGTCGGAACATCGTGCATGAATCTATGATTCAATTTCCGGATCTCGCTGCTCTTTACACAACGTATCCAATCCAAAAGAATCCAATGTGAAGTGGTGGATTTGAGATCCAGTGGAATCGGGATCAATTAATCCCCGACACATGTGCGATAACCCAAAGCTTGTCCCATATCCACAAATGCAAAGTCACACAGCAAAATATTAATAATTAAAATTTAATGTGTTAATTGTTACAATAAAATTAAAAAAATATTCCACAGCCTAATAATATTTCCAGTAATGGCGCTGGAGAGGTAGCGTAAAGAACCAACATCCCTCGAGTCTGGTAGTGTATGAAGAAAGAATGAGGGCAGGTCACTCGTTTGGGTTAGACTGTTTCCTCTTACAGTGCTTTGACATACTGCTGTCACGGAAATGACATCTAGCCCATAAGAAACTCTGCTACTTATCCCAAACGTTCTCTTCAATAACTGCTGGAGGAAAAATCAGTGGGGGACTGGAAAACAGCCATCAACCAGTGTCCAAAGTGATTTGACACAATGCTGCATCCATCATGATTTGTCACCCCTCGCGGCTGCGAATGGACTTGTCCGATCTTGACACCAGATAATGGTCCCTTTGACTCACATGCGTCACCCACTAGTCAGTCCCCAGACGGCATCTCCATCGGTTCAGCCGTTTTAGCACAGCACAGCCGTGTGACCAACAGACTCACAGACCACGCTACGTGCTACTCTGTAGCGGTAGACCCGCATCTTATGCACTGCGTGCAGGCGATACGGTCCACAAAGGGAGGTAGGTAAGTTGACAGTACTAAAGTTAACAAAGTTGAATTCGAAAACTACAGGCCCAACACAACTGGTAGTGGCTGGTGCAGTGACGCACCTCGGCGGTGCCCAGTGATGACGCGTTGCATCCATCAGTGTGCCGACGTATGTCTTGCCTCGCCACGTCACGTTTACAACAAGCAGACCTGATGCACCGACCACACAACATCATCAGTAATTCCACCAGCTTCAATGTTCACCTATACCTACACATCTAAGCTGCCACGGACGACAGTATTACGGTAGTCTTTCGCATGTTGGTAGCGTGGCACAGTGGTAGAACGTCGGTCTGTGACCGGCGAATTTTCCCTGTTATACGCTCGACCTGCAGCTGATGGGTGACCACTTATGTGGGTAAACCGTCCGCTACAAGGTCAGCCAACTAGGCCAACTCAGCCTTTCATCCTTTCCAGGTCGATAAACCAATGGTAAGCTGTAACCATATGTGCGCCACCTCACTCGGGTGGCGCCAGCTGGTGAATGCTGAGTTTTGTGGTGCAGTAGGTGAACGGTTGTGCGGCATGTGTTGCTGAAGGATAAAGTACTGTTGTCATCCACAGCGTGTTTGACAGCAACTAACATATACTGAGACAGTAAGATATACCATTAATACTGTCAACTGACACTTACTCCAGGCTCCACGAAGAACAACCCTCATTTTTGACACAGCGACCGACATCACCACAGATTTGGTACCGGTAAACGGTAAGTGTGTGGCAACAGATGGCAGCATGCTATCTTGCTAGGTCATGTTTGGTGCATTCTGTCGATGTTATTATAGCGAATGAAAGGTGGTTCGGTCATGAGCAAATGATATTTTAATGTGCTTCACGTTTGTTGGCAAAGCAATATACAACAATTAAGTGAAAAGACGCAATTTCCGGGTTTCCGGTTTCGCCAGGTAGTGCTGAAACAGTAGTTAGGTGAAGCGGGAAAATAAAGCATCATTTGATTGCTTACTTTCTCGGCAACACATTTCTGCCAAATGTAATCAAAACTGGTTCATGTATGTCGAAGTTACATCAAGCCATAGCTGCTACATATTTCAGACATTGTGTATACACTACATAAGATACAGAAGGCTTCTTCAGAGTGTGATCCCCTAGAGCTGTGGTTTATTACAATGATGACTAGATCCGGCCACGATAAAGACAGCTGCGGTGATCATTAGTATAAAACGCAGCTGACAGACAGCATTAGGTTCCCATTCCTGACGCGGATCGTGACAAATTGGCAACCGTCTAATCGCCGACAACAACAAAGCCGCGGCGGGCGTGCGCGCTGAAAGCAGTAATCAGGCATGCATTTCCTGCCATCTGTTCGTTCAGTCCGGGCGTTCGTTATCACCGTGCAGTGTGATTTCAGTTAACGGTAACGGAAATAAATTAGCCCCCTACGGGACTGGCGGTCGACTCCTACTCACTGTCACAGTCACGTGACACAAAAACTAGGACAAAATAAAAAATCCGGCCCCGATAAGATTAGGGTGTTTGACCCTAATTTAAGAATCCGTGGTCATATGCCAGCCCCCATGGTAAATGGGGGAGGAGATAGTTTGAGAATGACCGAATTTCCGACTTTCAACGGCTCGTGACCTTGACGTTGACCTTGGATCGGGTAATACTGCATGTATCAGTCATCGACCTCTACCTACACACCAAATGTCACTGAAATCGAACGGACGGGCGGACGGACATTTAAGACCCACTTTATTAGGTCGACTCGGAGGAGTCGACCTAAAAATCGAGAGAAAAAACGAGAACGAAACGTAAAAGGAAAAATTAACAACTGAAAATGAACAAAAATTATTTAATTTTTTTGTTGTTGTACAACCATCGCCGACGTTGTACGACGAGATGTCGTGTACACGACGTACGTCTACACATACACTTGAACTGAGTTTGAAGGAAGCGTCGTGCAAGAGGCTTGATGATGATGATGATGACGATGAAACGTAAATTTGTATAGCGCATCATCATAGAATACCTAACGCGCTGCACTCAAACAGTTAATCTGCATCATACCGGCTATTAGGCAGACCGTAGCTAACCGCGTTAAGTACTCTACGATGAGTAACAGAAGGCCACCACTACTGAAAGTATAAATGTAACTGAAACGAAAACTGGAAAATTTGTAAAAACTAAAATGAAACTGAAAAATTTACACCGATAACTTAACTAAAATTAAAACTGAAAAAAATACCCACGACTTAAATCACACTGTCACCATGGAGGCCTCCTCTAGCGTGCCCACCCACCGGTATGCGAATCACATTTACTCCGATCCGCCATCGGCCGCGATTCCACTACGGCCGATCCGCTGACAGCATGGGTCCGAGCCAGATTGAAGTGATGTGCTCAGACAATTCTGGCGAAGATAACCGCATACATTTTAGAATCACCACATTCTCAAAAGCAGAGCATTAGCTATATAACTGAAAGTAAAAGAGAAAGGAAGTAAGGACCATGGCTCGGTCCCCCTATTTGTACATCTGGCGCTGGTCTGGGTACTCAGTACCTGTACACGCTTAACATGAGAGAATTCAAGGCTTGAAATCTGCTGGTACCGTCGGGTACGACTTGCAGTTACTTCTGAAAAACTGCAGAAGGCGTATCGGCACTCCGACGTTGGTTGCACAAAAATACATTTAATTTTCACACAAAATTGGTACTTAATTGTTAAGTAGGGCTTATGTAGGGCTTCGTTCCATGACCCCTGACCAGCGCTTTGTTCCTGGACCACACTGGGAGCATGGTCGTTGGACCGTCATTACAGGTTCACCGTCGACAAATTCGGAACTAGCGGGCCAAGCGCCGTATGCGCGATATGTGACCTGGCGCAGTAGGAGAATGGAGCACTAGTTAATGGAGTGCTGAGGCCTGGTTATAATTAATTAGATGGTTCATATCAGCTAACTGCAAGACAGCTACAGATCGTAAGTATCCCCCTCCTTGGGCAGACCCCTGCAAATATACATATGAATAAAGATGACAATATATAGTCTACACCTACGCGAATTTAAACAAAGCCCAAGTTAACTGATTAACCAAGGCAGTGGACACTGACAAAGAACGACAACGCCATCATTCTATGAGGACTTACAGCCGTCTATTCCTGGCAAATGTCTGTTTTGGGGACTGGATTCGTATTTCCGTGCAAACTGACTGCATCAGGGCTCAAAGTAAGGGGGCTCGGATATGGTATCGTAGGGTTTAACGTCCCACTCGACACACATAGGTCATTTCGGAGACGAGGGGGCTTGGGTGGCTCAGCCCCCAGCTCAGGGCGGAGTGGGGTGGTAGAGTGAGGGAAGGGATAAGGGAAAGGGGTAAGTGGTGAGAGGGCGCCCCCAGCTATTTCAAACTACTTTAAGCACTGAACCGCATATTGACAAAGCTTGCTGACACCGCCTTCACAGCCAGTTCTGGACACGTCTTATACAGTCCACGGCCTGTTTGCACCCTCCCCGTCTTGGCACAGCATTCGAAATATTCAGGAGTTCCCGGACAGCGAGACAGAAGCTCGCAGATACGCCTGGATCTGGGTCTGCAAGTCGATCCGACTCGCTCAGCTATATCGCATCCAGTCACGCGCGTACCGCGGAGCGGAGCAGAGCGGCGGGTAATTACGTCAACCACTGGGCACAAAGACCTGCCGGCGGCGGACGAGCGCATTCGACAGCTCGAGGGGTGACACGTCGGCCGGCAGGCGCAAACAACGCCGAAAGCGAGCTGGTAGCGGCGGGGGAGAGATTTCGCGACGGCTGGTAGTGATAATAGACCGAAAGGCCGTTAAACGCCGGCAGCCGGAGGTCACGCGGACCCGCCGCGTCGCCGGCCATCTTCAATGAACGACCTCTCAATCAATTTTACGCCCGCTCGACCGACCAATCACTGTCCACGACGACGCGACAACCACGCCCACCTCGGCCATTACGCGGTGACTGGCAGGTGCACGGAGACGGCGGCTATCGACGCCGTCTTTGTTCGGCTACCAGGAGCCGTGGCCCGGTGTATTGGTTGTACCGCCAGCAGGGTCGCGTTACTGACAACAATAATGAGCACCGAAACACGATTGTGCACGCACACGGAATATATTCAGCATGCACCGCACTGTGTGTGTACTGATTCTGAAACATCAGAAAACTCGAGACCGCTCAACCGGCCAAATCCAAACCGGTAGTGGCGGGGGCGATACGATACGATACGATACGATAGATTTACGTGCGCTCAAAAGCTGACGAGATGGCCAGCTTAATCTAGCGCACGGCCCAGAAATGAAAAATAATGAAAAAATCAAAATCAAAAACCGAGTAGCTCAGAAGAAACGGTGCAGGCAAAAGTCCGTGGAGGCAGTCCGGGAGGAAGAAGTGAAACTAAGGGGTAGGATTTGTGAAAGAGGTAGGTTTTAAGCCGGGAGTGAAAGAGAGATGGGGCGGTTTCGCGACGGCTGGTATTGCAATAATAGACCGATAGGCCGTTTTACATCCGGGTCCAAACGAGGCTCAAGGCCGTATCAAACCGACCAACAGAACAAAACTAGCTGAATGAACAGTTCATGATTCGTGAACAGCGCGGACCAATGCAAGCGCCGTGTACGCAATCAATCAATCTATCAGTCAATCATTAATTTTAGAGTGGTCTTCGTGGCGCAGACCACTGACTGCGAATGTGAATGTCAACAGATGACGTATCGTATAGTGTAGTCATCCACTCGGCACAGTGGTCAAATATGATTGTTGAAATAAGCAAGAAGCTCAGCTACCGCCGAAGGACCGCGCAACGCGCTATGTTAGTAAATTTGTGCCGTGTTTCACGAATTATGGAAGTTAAATAAAATTTCAAGCAACAAAAGTGACCTTCAAGAACATTCAAGGCTACTGGCAATGGTGC
>Ga0209780_1005119_pt1 | contig 10283 bp, 11 predicted proteins | sample WorMetexBAHAMAS2_FD_187384 | JGI IMG/M metagenome (GOLD analysis project Ga0209780, IMG submission 187384) | Marine gutless worms symbiont microbial communities from Max Planck institute for Marine Microbiology, Germany - Inanidrilus exumae... | ecosystem: Host-associated > Annelida > Digestive... | reverse complement strand
AGGAAAATAGGTTAGGTGAATGAGAAAAGGAAAAAGGGAAAAAGTAATAAAGAGCAAAAGATGAGGAAGTGAATGGACAAGGGAGCAGCAAAGGCGGAAAGGGGTACCCCGGCCCCACGCGGGGTATTAAACCGAAAAATGGTGACTCAGTTAACTGCTGCAATGAAAAGATGCTTTGCAGGACTGTCGATATTCCAAAACACGATGTTTCGTAATGTCGATGATGCTGCAGTTGTTGCTACTACCCAGGGATGTTAATCCTTGGCCTTGGCCTTAAGGCCAAATTTCTTGGCCTTGGGATTCTCTGGCCTTGGCCTTGAATGCTCTGGCCTTGGAATAAATAACAAGGCAAACCGCCATATTATATAAATAATGCAATACTGAGTTATTTGTTAATGTGCACTGAATTCCATCATTTGAGTTGTCAAGTACTTGTCATAAAAGACCTGGCTTATACTTACTTACTTAGTATATTGACTCGAAATTGAAATACTGGATTAACTTTGGCATTTAGTGGAAAAATTTACTTTCGCATTCTTGGCCTTGGGTCTGTGGCGTTGGCCTTGCATGTCTCTGGCCTTGGCACCTCTGGCCTTGTTTAACATCCCTGCTACTACCAGTTAGATCGTGTTCTTGTGCGGCTGTTGAGCTTTCATTTAGCTGCCTGAAACCTGGAGCAAAGGAAAGAGAAGGGTCTGTGGTTGCCACCCTGGCTGCGAGGCCGATGATAATTTGCTACATTTTCATTCGACGGCCCAACGGGGGGGAGGCATGGCCCGATGGTAAATACGCCCATGGGCGTGAAGAGAACACTTCCATCTTATTCAACGTGCTACATTAGTGCAGTGCTGTCGCAGCGCGAAGCAACCGGTGAGAACGAAACTTTAGAAGTTTACACTGGTCATTATTTCTGAAATGTGTACACCTGCAGGCATTTTTTTGTAAATTGCCCACACTACTACTTTTAATATGCCTCAACCAAGACCAAAAATCATGTATAATCCTATGGCCAAAGCAAGTACAGATTTCAACCCCCACTTCCCTAATGCCGCTTAACTGATTATGATGAAACTGGACAGACTTGACAAACTATAGCCTACATCATATGACATGTTTCCACACACTTCCCGAGTTTCGATAATATCGCATCGCTCCTAATTTAGGGAGTCAAATCCAAAAACCCACCATAAAGGGTACATGAATACTAAATGGGCATTTCAATCTAAACAGACAAAGAATTAGTCATTATCGAATCGGCACACTTGGGGATTGGATGTGGACAATCAAGAAGTCTTCATGGGTGATACAAACTTATTTTGTTTACTCAAAATTGGGAAGAGCTGCTACCAAAAATGAAATTCACAAAACATTGTCAGCTTCTGGGGGACTTAGACCCCCTACCGTGGCACTGCCCATGGACCTTGCTGAGGGACTTCAGTCCCCAAAACCCCTGGTATGTCCCCTTTGCAAAATCTTACTACTGACTGCTGTTCTGTAACTTTCGGTAATATGTACTACTAGAATACTCGAGCGTAATCCTTTTGTTGAGTTGAAAAGTCAGCATGGTGAAAGGAATTTTAGTAATTCTCACTCGCACAATTTGGTAGATTTTTTCTATATGAGCATCCTTTTATCAGATAACTAAGCTGCCAATTCATATGCCTTCAATTCTGACAGCTGTTTGACAGTTGATCTTTGCGCATTCATTCAGACTTATCAAAATGATGCAACATCTTGTTCATTCTGCCATAACAAAACAAACCTGTAATCATATACATACCAACTTCACCCCAGTGCTGCCACCTGGCAAAATCGCCATCTCTGTTTCTGGCCCACTGGCTCTATTAAGTGAAAATATGCCTCATCCACAAAACCAGAAGTACACAATGTATTCCATTGTTGTAGCACGCAGACCGAGCCACGGCCACAGGTAACGTGTACAAAACATTTCATGAGATTGGAGATATACTAGCAGACAGAGAGGCAAAGAGACAAATACACTGATCGCAATAATTCACACCCCTATTGGGGGTGAAGTATCAAAAGAGTACATTATGTCCAAGAGGGACACTGCCCTTTATAACGCCACAGATAAATGCCACTGCAGCACAAATAACACAGAGATGAGCCCAAATAATAACATCTATGATAACTGACAAAAATTTTACAAGGTTTCTAACATGCAGCTTGGGGACATATTAATATTATTCCAGGCCCACTCAAGCTTTCAGTGTCTGGTCATAGACTGTGCGACTAGTTGTCAAAATCAAATATGAAACAAAAGCTATATTTACAACAGGAGAAAATCCTTGATGCTGTAATAACCAAAAAAAGAATTTTACACGGTTATCTTAAACCACATACCGTAATGTAAAAAGTATAGGATATTTTTACCCAGCAGCCAACAACAATATGGTAAATAACTTCTGTGCCTGTGGTGAAGCAGTCAAAATACCAAGGTGCACACAGTTCCCAAATGTTACTCGCATGGGCCTGGTTCAATCCCAAGTTTGGTAGAATAATTTGCATCACAATGTGCATGCTTTGAGATAAGTTTCTAGGGCAATCAAGACGGTCTGAGGATGTCCAATAATCTTTGAGCATTACTGCATGCAAACTTACAACCATGTTATTTATTTCTGTAAAGATTATGGCAGTCGACAGCATGTTGCTGTATTGTTATTAGGTCGACTCTTCGACAGAGTCGACCTAATAAAGCGGGTCTCAAATGTACGTCCGTCCCTCCGTCCACAAAAACTTTCGATTTCAATGACATGTGGCCGTGGCATGTAGGTAGAGGTCCATGAGTGATGCATGACGATATGCAGTATGACCCAATCCAAGGTCAAGGTCACAAGCCCTTGAAAGTTAGAAATCCGGCCATTTTCAAAAACTATCTCCTCCGCCATTTACAATGGAAGCTAGCAACTGACCACTGATTCTTAAACTACGGCACAATATCTAAATTTGAATGGGCCGGATTTTTGATATTTGGCCTAGTTTTTGTGTCACGTGACTTTGAAGTTGGCACAGTCTGTCCGTTGCGAAGAGTCGACCGTCGGTCCTGTACGGAGCTAATTTTTGTATTTGCAGTTTCAGAACTCCCACAATGCAGTGTCATGTAGAAGCAACTTTATTTTCATAAAACCAGCACATAATTTAGCAAAATATGTGGTTAATCACTTTCAGCAAAGTCAACTATATGCAGCAGTACTGGAGGATCACGCATGCGTCCGTCTTGAACACGGGTGGATTCAAACTGTCCTTTACTGTCTTACGCAAGACTGCCAGAATTTTCACTGAGTTGTTTCTCATACATATATTAATGAAGGAATATACAATTTCTGTTGAAGACAGTCAGAAGTTCTTGGACATCTTCCCAACTGCCTCCTGTTTTGGAAAACAAATGAACAGGATGACTGGATTCAGTGGTTTCTCTAGCCTTCCAGCTCGGGTGGGAGTTCTGATGGAACAGATTGACATTAGTCTTTCCCATCGTACATTTATTCCCCTTTGCCTGCCACTGCCAATGTCTCCTTTGGAAGTACATTTTTCAGGGCGGGAGTTGCTGAAGCTCAGGATGGAAATCTCCCACTCTCGGGGGACATAGAAAAAAACACTGGTTGGAACTGCCTCTGTGGCAAGCACCACAGGTAGTGGCAGTTTCAAAAGTGGTACAGTCTAGGAGCTGAGGTCCTGCAGCAGTGGCCCATGGGAGTCTGAGGCAAAACCCAAGAAGCTGAGTTATTCATCCAGAAAATCCATTTTCTTCAACTCTGATGTATTTGTATCACACACGTTTTATGCATATACAACAGATATAATTTCAGTGCTACTAGCTCAAAGGTGTACGGAAAAATATGCCATTGGCTACATCAGCCAAAACATCTGGCTTCTGAAGCCTACCATATAGGCGCTGACGCCAGTGGCAAGCATATGGATAAGTGTACGGACATGTAACGTTTATACCACACAACAACTAAATGTCTGCCTTTGTTGTAAAGCAGCATAATCTTCTGACAGACACCATTCTTACACCAAACGACACATTTTACAGGTTAGTAACAGACGGCAAACATCACATGTTGCCAGCTGTTTGCCTTCAATTACTCCGACTAAAAGTACAGCAAAAACGGAAATATTTGTGTTAACAACCGAAACCAGATGCACATCCAGAAAATCTGTGGCATCGTCAATAAGATATTATACGGTCTTTGACAGAAAGTTAGGAAAGAAGTCATAATGCAGGTTGCCAGTAGCAACGTTGGTAATGTACACGTCATTCCAAATTCAGATCTGTCACACAAACACAGCTCGTTATATTAAAGCAATAGCATAAATGTCTTTGATGGTAACATGATAATAATAATCATAACATCTGTACAGCACCCTAAAGCCTGATGATGCCCTTATGTATACATAGTGCTGCCCCGCGTGGCGGCTGTTGTGTCCCGCCCTGCGAGGCGGATGTTAGTGTTGTTAATTGCGCGGTATGTCAGCAATTTAATAAACGAACAGTATTATTATTAGCTTGGGGCTCATGCTAACATCACCTACAATGAATGGCCAAAAGTGTGTCATAATGTCATGTGGCCTGAGTCATGTTCTTGATGACGAAACAGTGTTTCTACATTAATTTCTGACCAACATCACTCTATTGTCATAAAGTTTACCACCTGTAGCTTGCATTATGTCATTAATTACATATTTTTGGTGATATTTCAAGTAGATGACTTATGCAAAAAGTTGTGTAGTAAAACTGACAGTAAAACAAAAAAATATCACTGATTTGACTGAAGATAACTTTTCTCTAAATTACATAACGGATTTGTTAAAGTAGTGATGGAATTGTTGCAGTACCCTGGAAAATTTGCATAAACGTAGCAGACCACAAAAGACAGACAACAGAAGTGATCAACGACTTACGTAAAGGAAAAAATGTTAAACGAAATTATGAATACAGTGAATCAGTTTTTGCTGCAGCAACTATCATCACGCACTGTTACGCCTCGTCTACATTCTTATGGCTTTGTACGAAGAAAAATCTCGAATATGATTGTAATTATAGCGTGAATCGGATTTACCAAGTTTATTTATGCAAGCAGAATGTCACAGATGAAGTGGGTGATTTTTTCTCATAGATTCGTTTGTGCGTTCTTTGCGGGCTGGTGTCCAGCCTACTTTGGACCCAAGCGCTGAGACCATATAGCAGTCCAGTGTCAAAAATATCTCTTATGTTCTGGGGGTTGTATTCTTACTACATCATTGGCATATAGTACCAACTGATGGGAATATTGATTCTCTGAAACACATTGAATTTTAGAGCATAATCCAACATCATGCCACAAAAACGTTTTCAAAATATCATTTCACAGATAAACTTAAAAGAAATCATATCCACTATTCAGCATATTATCACAATAATATCCATTTTGTAACTGTTGCTTGCAGATCAATAACAACGAAAAAGATAAGCTTACGTCATCAATGTCATCTTCTTCACCATCCACATCATCAAACATGACGTTGTCATCCAAGTCATCACCAGTTTCTTCATTAATTTTTGCTGCATCAAGAGACAATGGCAAACAATTAACACAACTTATGACAGTTTGTTATCAGTAATGAAGACGCTCCGCAGCCATGCCATGTTAGTTCTCCGACAGGCAACCATTTTGCGATGTAATCATCTCCCAGGATAATTTAGTCTGGAGTAACAATGGCCGTGGTACTAATCCTTAATGCTGCACACACACCTTTGGCCTCGGCTTGACCTCGAAGTTATGACGGCAAAGCAGAGATCAAGGCTTCACCGTCATTACCTCCAGACAGAGGGGCCGAAGTCAAAGTTACTGGCTCAACGCAGAGGCCAGGAGGTCGAGGCCTTTGCCAAGGCCGATGTTACAAGGCCGATGCCAAAATTTTGGCATCTAGGCTGAGGCAGACGCCAAAATTTTGTTATTGAAGCCAGGGGAAACCATAATTTTGGGCCTGAGGCCAAACAAGGCCAAAATTTTGGCCGCAAGGCAGTTTTGGCCTCAACACCGAGACGAGAAGGTCGAGAATGAAGCCAAATGTTAAGAGGCTGAGACCAAAATTTTGGCCTGGAGGCCAAATAAAAGTGTAAACCATGTTAGCTCAGTGTTGTGTATTGCACCGAAATATAGCGTTTTGTGATGTAAAAGTACATCTGGGATAAATACTTTGTTTTTTACACACCCTATATATCTTTGGAAACTGCTTGGTGCTAAAGCCTAAAGTATTTAGTATTTAAACTCAAGAAATCTGTGATATTAAAACTGATCTTCACAACCGAAGATTAAGATGCATATTGCATAGTAATTAGTATTCTGTCAACAGTTAGAGTTGTCAAGTGGCAAGTACACACAACTGTTCAGCTTTTAAAAGTCATCATCTTTGTAACTGAAAAGCAAGCATAACATAAATAAAAACAACTGCACACGATCAACATCAAAATAACTCCAAAAGAAGATATAATTATACAATTAATAACTAAAGTCAGTAATCTCACCATTTTCTGGCAACTCTCCGTATGCTTTCAAGTTGCGTGCTTCATCTGAATTGTACTTCAAAATAACATCCGCTTTCGTGTCCTGGTAGTCACGAAGACCAATTAGGATAATATCTCCAGCATTAATCCACACCTTCCAATTACAACATATAATGCACCGTATGAAATATCATGACAAAATTAGAGACAACTTTTAAGCAGATTTCTGTTTTTGGACATAAACGAACAGCAGAACATGGCAAGATACAGGAAAACACAGGTTTCAAAATTTTTGTTAGAACTGGTATTACTTACACTAACACATAAACATAAATAAAAAAACAAGTTCTAACACATGCCATGATCGACATCAAAATAACTCCAAGAAGCAGTCACCAACGACTCATGCCAACGACAGTCACAGGGTAGGGTTTTCACTGTGTTTGTCTGTTTGTTTATCTGCAAAGTATCTCTCTCACAAACCACTGCAGCTAGGTTCACCAAACTTGACACAGAAATGTTCTAGTGTTGTTACGTCCACCGAACTTTCACCGCCATCGCGGTGGTTGGCTACCACCGAACCAACACCGCCATCGCGGTGTTTTACGGTGTTCTCGGCGGTCTTTCTGGGCGCTGTTTCCTAAAAACTGCCCCTCACTTCTGCAAAGCAGAAGAACAGTAATGCTGCGCAATTTGATCCCATGTGAACACACGGTGAGTCGAGTCGGCGACACTGCCCTCCCTCCCTCGCACGTCCGCTTCCCCACTCGCAAATGACAGGACTGCCGGGACAGTCTAGGCACTGTGCACTGCTTAGTGACCCCCTACCATCGCGTGCAGTGAACAATTAGTGCATTCCACGACAGCCGGAATGATCTCGAAGCCGCAACATCCACCTGTTTCCGATTAATAACCCTACCATGACAATGACCGGCACAGTGGTGGCATGTCAAAAAACACCACCGACCGAATTGCAAATTCCTGCCACCGTAGCAACACTTAAATGTTCCACAATAAGTCCTGGAAACCCATTTATTTTGAGGTCAAAAGATCAAGGTCGTGAGGTGCAAAAAAACAGTGCTGGCATGAGTTTTTGAACTCTTGTGTGTGCTGACTTCTTCTAGTTAATATGGTCACAAAAAGAAGCTTAAAGTTCAATGCAACTGGTAACTGAAAATACCTTCTTTCTCAGCTTGCCACGAATATGGCAAAGACGTTTTGTTCCGTCGAAGCACATGGCCTCCAGACGACCATTACCCAGCATCTTTGTCACCTGAGCATACTCTGAACCAAGACAACACAAACTTGACATCACCACAAATTATGATGCAATAAAAGATAACAACTAAATTGATTGATTGAGTTCAGATTCAACATCATACTAATCAAAAAATAGGCGACGATCCTTTCCTTTCAGAGACATTCTTCCTAGCCAATCACTTTTCTTGTTACTGAAGGGAATAAACTAAACCTAAGACAACAAAACCAGATGTACACCAGTAAACCTACAGACACTATAACACAGTGATAGTCGGGGCATTTTTTTTCCAAGGCCGAGGCAGTAAGGACTTTCAGCGAGGCAAGGTGAGCCGAGGCAGCTGAGATGCGAGGCAAGGCGAGGCAAGGACGAGGCAGTACTGATTGAGGTAAGGCAGCAAATGCTCAAGTTATGGGGTTTTTCTTGGCTGACGACCAACCATTTGGTTTTATGTGGCTTACCCAGTAACCAAAATCACTTATCAAGGCTATCAATAGGCTAACCCATAAACAGAATCTGGGTTTTATGTGGCTTATCCATCTACCATATCAACCAAGGTGGGACAGAAGCAGTGAGGTCGACACCGAAGTGAGGCAGAAAGTTTTTCTGAGGTCGTGGCAAGCCAATGAAATACCGAGGCAGCTGACATGAGGCTGAGGCATCAAAATTTTCTGCCTCAAGGCAGCCTTGAGGCAAGGCATCTGCCTCGAGGACTACATCACTGTTATAACACAAATGTAACTAGAAAATAAACTTCAACTAGCATCCACATGGTTGCCTTCATCACCTCGACAGCCTGCTGTGACCTCTGACCTCCAGAATCTAATCAGGTCATCAGTATTTGATATTCACTGTAAGACTCGAGACAGCTCAAGCAGTTCATAAGATATCGTGGACACGTGGTAACAAGATCTGTCCGGATGAAAGAACGTGGCGGATGGACAGCCCGAAAACATAATGCCTTCGCCAACATTGTTTGGTGGCACTGGCACAGGTATAACAAGTAAACCTATGTTGGTCACCTTATATATCACCAGGCCTGGAAATGTATCAAGCTCATTCTTACAAAACCCAGGAGCCTCCACAAGGTCACAACCAGAATATGCTCAAACAGTTTGATCATCCATAAAAGCACAACTTTTCAACATGTTGTTACAAGAATGTCATACTACAAAATTCTGCCATGCGCGTTACTGTCGTTTATGTGGATATGTCATTTCGGCTGTCAATCGATCTCTGAGACATCATGTCGCTCACCTTGTCCATCTTCTTTGAAAACAAGTTCTCTCTTCTCATCTTCATTCTCGTTCTTCCCCCTTCTTCGGTTCTTGCCTCCCTTTCCTATTAACATTCACACGACATATTTAATTCAAAAGGAGTGCAACAGTATGCATAAAAAAACCACAACTAGAAACTGTACGCATCACCAAGTCACTGTAAAACCAACAGGATGGCCATACACACCCACTCCATCTCTAAACTGGTGTGCAGTGTTCTGTATTTTAGAGTACGAAGCTTTAGATGTATAAGCCTATATGTGTAGGACATTTTTAAAAATTAATAATTAGTTTCGTTGCTCTATTTGTACTTTTTCAAACTCTTTTATGCTCCCATCTTATAAGGGCACCAGACAGAGTAAGTGTGGAATCCGGCGCATTGGGGCCGTTTTGAGAGTCCAACAACAACAACAACAAGCATATTCTAAGTGTGGGTGAACCATGATTCGTATAGTATAGTTGTATAAAAGTTGCCTCATCCATATAAATGAAACTTCTTTTGATAATACCTAGTATACTGTAAGCTTTGTTTGTTTTTTGTGAAATATGATCTGTAAATAAGAGGTTACTGTCAAACATTACCCCAGTCGTTAACTGCGTCTCGTTTATCTAATACATGTCTTATTTTCGTCGATGATTAACATTTATATACTCTTTATATACACTGAAAACTTTCTCAATAAATAATAAACCTTTATTTTTCGGCATTTTCTACATAATATCATGCACATTACCATACGCAAAACAATAACATTGAACTTTATGAATGTTTAACTAAAATTCAATGCTTGAATTTAGAATATTTCAATTTCGGGCGGAAAAAGAAACCAGCAGCAGTAGACTAGGCTATACGGGTTTGCCGACGACGTAGACGTAGACACTAGACAACAGAAAGAACTGATTTATTAGAAAAGGTACAAAAACGAGCTACCAGGCTGATAATCAATGATTGATAGAGGTTTAACGTATGAAGAAAGGTTAACACGTTTAGGTCTTATGACACTTGAGACAAGAACATTGCGAGGTGATTTGATTGAGGTTTTTAAGATTTTCAAGGGTTTTGATGATGTTAAACCTACTGACTTTTTCACTATGTCAAGTACTGGACTCAGAGGTCATGAATTAAAGTTGTATAAGCCTCAGGCTCATTTAGACATTAGAAAGAATTTTAACGGTCAGAGTTATTGATGAGTGGAATAGATTGCCTGAGCCATTACTGCAATGTGGTACGTTATCA
>Ga0209780_1005118_pt1 | contig 10283 bp, 9 predicted proteins | sample WorMetexBAHAMAS2_FD_187384 | JGI IMG/M metagenome (GOLD analysis project Ga0209780, IMG submission 187384) | Marine gutless worms symbiont microbial communities from Max Planck institute for Marine Microbiology, Germany - Inanidrilus exumae... | ecosystem: Host-associated > Annelida > Digestive... | reverse complement strand
TTTTTTAGAATAAAATTTAGTATATTTTGACTGGGTGTATGATTGAAGATGTTTTAATGCTAGTAAAGGAATAGTATTGATGGTGTGTTTGATCAAGAAATACCATCGATGAAAACATTTTATTTGACAGCTTGAACCTATTTGGTCACAAAAAATGCCGCCGTGGCTAAATACGCCCTGAACTGGTGCATTTAACGCTGTAACAGACAACACATGGTCTTGAACCATAAGGGGGCGTTTTTCCAAAAAACGCAAAAAACATTTTTAAAAAATTCCAGGTCTTGCAAATTCAGGCCATCATAACAAGGCAGTGATTACAGATTGCTGGAAATTCACTTCCAAACAGACCATCTACAGGATGTCTAGTTTCCATTTTAGGTCGACTCCTCCAAGTCGACCTAATAAAGTGGGTCTCGAATGTCCACCAGTCCGTCCGTCTGTCCAAAAAAGTTTCCTTGATTTCAATGAAATTTGATATGTAGCTAAAGGTCGATGAGTGATGCATGACAGTATGCAGTATGACCTGATCCAAGGTCAAGGTCACGAGCCTTTGAAAGTCGGAAATTCGGCCATTTTCATAGGCTATCTCCTCCCCCATTTATAATGGGGTCTGGCAAATGACCACAGATTCTTAAACTAGGGCACAATACTTAAAGCTTATCAGGGCCGGATTTTTTATTTTTGCCCTAGTTTTTGTGTCACATGAAGTTGAAGTTGGCAGTAAGTAGGAGTTGACCGTCAGTCCCAGATGGGGCTAATTTATTACTGTTAGAATCAGTTCAAAGTCTTTCCCTGAACTGTATGCTTTGCACAAGAAAGGTACCCACCCAAATTTTCGGTAATATCTGATGTCCGATATTGCATATTAAAACCAATAGTATGCTGCAGTGCTGGTGTGGCCTAGTGAGCAATATGTTAAAGCAAAGCAGACTGAATTAGAAACTGAAAATAAGTAACACCGCACATAACGCTGGCATCACTCACCCGCAGGCACGTGACATCAGGTATCTTCAAATGCAGGAACTAAACAGGTTGTGCGTCAGTAAAATAAGTAAACAGTTATGTCACCTGTCGAGTATGCCAGTGGGAAACACTCTCTTCGAGCCTATATTGCAGTGTGTCTCCAGATACACTGCAACCCGTCTAGTTATTATTATTATCATTATTATTAGTAGTATTTTAAAAAAAGAAAGTATCATCAAAGTACTTTGTAGAGCTTTTGTGAAATCTGAACTGTGTAAAGTACTTTATGAAGAGTTATATGTATGCAGTGGCATTGACATACAAGGTGCATAGGGTGTGTATGTAGTTTTATACGTACCCCCCTGTGGGAAAAATACATAATACTTTTGGCACATTGATTTCTCAGTGATTTATAAGTAAAACCTGCCAGATCCTATGTTAATCTTAGTTAAGCAGTACAAGGCGGCCAAAAGCATCCTACGCCTGTGCAGTACTTATTTTACTCACTTCTTGTTTACAGTTTATTGGCACACTGAATCGACAAAACAACGCATTTGTGCAGTCCGTCTCGCACATTTCTGGCTATGCTACCGCTTGCGTGCTTTACATGTTCTGCTGTATCACTTGTTTTGTCGGACTACCGACTTCGTTGTCAACCAAATTTATAATGTGTTTAATGTAATTGAACTTTCTGTTTCTAATCCTAGTCATTTTAGGCGTGAATTCTGCTGTCAGGCACGGCCGAAAACACAGCATTAATCCGTCCAATGTCAACTACCGGGCGAACATGTGGGCGCTGAAAGCAGAAGGTTGCACGTGTGTTGTTGCTACGACGGCGTGCGGGTCACTTAAAGAAAACGTCCATCCTGGCGAGATTGTTATTCTGGATCAATTTATTGACTGGTAAATAACATACTACCTCACTCTATATGGACTATTGTTACTTGCCCCTAATAGCGATGCGAAGTATTGCAGTCAGCATGTCTGTATGCCAGTCTGTATGCATGTACATTTGTCTGTCAGTCTACTTGCATATCTCAGCAAGAAGCTCAGCTTCCACAGATGGACTGCGTGATGCACTCATAGTAAATTCGTGCTATGTTTCACGAGGTTTTTGGAGTTAGAAATATTTCAAAGAGCGAAAGTGATCTCCAAGGTCATTCAAGGGCATTAGCAGTGGTGCCATTCGATAGGCCACATACGATTTCCTACTAGTCTTCCATTGTAACTATGTCTCTATCTTGCACCAATAACGGGATATCATCGCTTATTTCCCAATATGTAAGGAAGTCACGTGACACATCACACATACCTTTTGGGGGTAATATGTGATATGTTCACTAAAACTCCTATGTATCAATCAGCACACGAAATTTGAAGTGCCTAGCTTCACCAATTTCGGAGATGTGATTGTGGCAAAATTTAAAAACGTGTCACGTGACCCTGACCACGCCCATTCGGGGGTAGTCAGTCATTAAAAGCCAAGCACTTGATATATTCTGCTTGCATGCAAAATTTGGCGGCTGTCGCTTCAGCCTTTCTGGAGGTACGATTGCAGGCGTTGAAAATGAAAAATGGGTCATGTGACACTGACCATGCCCCTTTAGGGGTGGTTTGTCATCCTTAGGCTGGGATGTAATATAGTCTATCTGTCTGCAAAGTTGACGACTCTAATGTTATATGTGGCCATGCCTTGCTTCTTCTTGATGAAAAACACATGTACTTCCAGTTTTGTGGACGACATCATGTTTTCACATAATGGGGCCAATGTGGCAGAATCTAACTGTTATATTCACTTTTTTGGGGCCGACTTTGGACTTTGAACTTTGACCACACATATCTCTGCAACACTTCATGTTATCAACAATCGGAAAAAAACTTGTCAATCTACAGGGACTTCACTGCATGCCCTCCAAATTCGGTGAACTTTGGTCCAGAAACGGCTGAGAACGGTTGTCCAGTTTTTGCCCACACCCTAAATTATCGCATTGGGAGACACCGCCAGCCAGTAGCATAGCCAGAAATGCCAGCCTTACCACATGGACATTCTGTAACAGACAGCAGGCAAACTTTGGCACGTGTTATGTAGTGGCACGAGCTTACAGTCTAGAAAACAGAATGCAGGGCGGGCTCACGCTGGGCTTTGCCATGCATTTAGTTCCCAATGATTCTTTTCTGAAGCAGGCGGAGGAAGAAAACCAAGATGGAACTGGCTGACTATTGTTCACCTGAAAAACGACATAGGTGTGGCAGTGAGTGCAGATCCGCTTGCTTACTTACTTAGCTGCTGATGATTGGTGGTGTGTGGTTTGGTATATTCCAACAGGACGCGCCACCGGAAACTGACTTTTTTTGACGGCTCGGCTGAAACTCCATTCAAGGGTGTCTGCCACACACCAGTGGCACAGCCATATTGTCATCATCTCCGCGAGGTGATTTGCAGTTTGCTTAGCTGGATGTGGCTTAAACTCGTGTGTTTCACAAGTCCTTCCCACCTTACGTTCAGTGTGATTTAAGTTAACAGTAACGGCTTTTTTCATTCCGTTAAGGGATAGAATTTAATTCCGTTAACGATAATGATAATGTAAATAGACAAAAATTGAAAAAACAAGAACGAAACGGAAACGGAAAAATTAACAACTGAAACTGAATAAATATTATTTAAGTTCTCGTTATACAACCGTCGCCAACGTATGATGAGACGCCATGTACAATACATGACTTAGATGAACGCACGCCTACACATATACAGTACATATGTAGATGTATGTCATAATTTTCATTCCGAACTGAATCGGGTGGTGCAGGTCGTTTGCATTATACTGGCAACATTGTTAGCCTATATTTAGTTAAGTTTAGTTAAGTAGTTAAGTTTTTTATACTGCTACCTTTATTGGTGAATTACAATTAAAGAATGACCATTCTGCGATGGATTGCACTATATATAGTGTAAGTAACTGCTATTCATCTGTATATAATTTGAACATTGCTGGGCTACAACAAAGTCCTGGAATAACGTTCTTGGAGGTCCTGGAAAAGTTTAGGATTTTTTTGTAAATAAGAGTGGACCCCTTACCTTTTTCTAGTGACAACTTATGACTGACTTACTGACTGATTGAAGAATTAGAATGTTGATTGATTGATTGACTGATTCATTGAAGAATCAAAATGTTGAGTCGCCATCTGTGTGGCAGGTTCTTATCGACGTGACAAAGAAACAAGGCTGTAGCTTCCATGATCGAGGTACCATCGTGGTCATCGAAGGTCCGAGGTTTTCTACGAAGGCCGAGTCTTTCGTGTTCCAGTCGTTTGGGGCTTCATTGATCGGCATGACGGCCGTCCCTGAGGTGACGACACTCGATGACTACTAGTCTGGAAGACCCAAAAAAGTTGGTCAGGGAAAACTGCAGGAATTTGATGAAAGATCTGAGAAACATAAGCGTCCTGTAAAGTTTGTTAGTTAACTTCAATGCTTGGACCAGACTTGTGATTTAATGGTGTTATGTAGTCCTAAAACCAGTAAAGGAATCTTAGGTGCCATTTGCTGATGGCCAGTATCCGCAGGTAGCCCCTGTCTGTTGCTTCCACGGGTATCCTCAAAAGTTCGGGAATTTGTGCAATGTTGAAAGTGGTCACAGTAGACATACTGTGTTCTTGTCATTACAAAAGTAACATTGTTAGGTCGACTCTTTGACAGAGTCGACCTAATAAAGCCGGTCTCAAATCTTCGTCCATCCTCCGTTCATACGTACGTACATGCGTACGTCTTTCCGTCCGTCCACAAAAAGTTTCTTCAATTTTAATGAAATTGGCTTGTAGGTAGAGGTCGATGAGTGATGTACGATGGTATGCAGTATGACCCAATCCCAGGTCAAGGTCACGAGCCCTTCAATGTTGGAAATCCGGCCGTTTTCAAAAGCTGTCTCCTCCGCCATGGATTCTCAAACTAGTGAACAATATCTGAATTTGGTCAGGCCAGATTTCTGATATTTGACCAAGTTTTTGTGTCACGTGACTTTGAAGTTGGCAGAAACGTCAGTTATGAAGAGTCGACTGTCAGTCCCGTACGTGGCTAATTTATTTAGTTTTTACTTTTCATGCCTTCACCGTCCGGCAGTGGCGGCGAAGCATTATGTTTTCGGGCTGTCTGTCTGTCTGTTTATTTGTCCGGATAGATTTTTTAGCACGATATCTCATGAACAGCTTGAACAGTCTCGATGAAACTTACAGGGAATATTCACTAGCCCCTACTGATGACCTGATTAGATTCTCTAGGTCAAAGGCCAAGGTCACAGAAGGCTGTCGAGGTGGCAAAAGCATCCACGTCAGTTGAAGTCCATCTTCTGGTTTTAATTTAAGCACTTGCAGTCTGATGATATGATACACACGAAATATTTAATGTTCCGTAAAAAGTTGAAAGAAGCTTTACAAAGCTTCTGCTCCTGCTGTTGCTCTTATTGCTGCTAAGCCAAGAGATTGGCTGGGAAGAACGTCTCCGAAATGACGTATTTTGTGTCGGTGGGACGTAATACCTTAAGTCAATCAACAGTGTCAGTCTAAAGAGGACATCAAAACACTAGATGCTGAGATGGGTGGCTGAAGATGTCCATATGGACTGGTCGCTCGGTATGAATCCGCAACTGGTACAAAATAGTGTCAGATCCGAAGTAGTGGAGCACTGTTAGGCAGCCACGGAAGTTGCGGAGGCTGCAGATATTAGCTGCATAGAATTGAAGAATTGAGGTGCAGCAACAGTTAATTGTTGTACTGTGCAGGCACAGCTAGCGGTGGAGTTAGCTTTGCCATATGCTAGCATTGGTCTGGTTACCGACTATGACTGTTGGCGAGATGATGAACTACAGGTATGTTCATGTTGATACCTGCATTATTTTGGCAGCGGGTACTTCTTTCACTGTCATTTATACGTTTCCTAGCAGGGCAACTGAAAAGGTTACGTTTGGGGTCTTATGAAATTTGGGGAATGGCCTAGGTGGATTGCGGATCAGAGAAGAGTTCATTTATATTTTAGAAGTGATATAGAAAACATTCTGAATATTTTATCGATTTATAGATAGTGCAGTAGTCGATTGATGTGCAAATTATAAAAATTAGTTATGGCACAGCGTGGAAAAATTTAGGCTAGTTTGTCAGTAACAACGCTGCTGATTTCATTGTAGAGAGTGGCACAGGTATGCACTCTGCTGTGTACCGTCTAGTTTGTTATTGCAGTAATGGTAACAATATTGAGCCCCGTACTAGTCGACCGAGGCTGAGGACGTATCTTTATTTTACACTGTTAGTTTAGTTTAAAACAGTCAATTTCGTGTGTTAATGAACGTTAAACTCCAACTAACTAATTTCATATATTGAATTCTATTAGTCATAAATTAAATCAAATCCTACTTGGGGGCAAAAGCTGCATAAAAAACCTTGGGAAAGTTGTTCACATCTATGTGCCTCTTTCCCCAAGCAGTATAACTTGGTACCGGCCAAGGGGTGGTGATACTCTGCGGCTGGGAAGGTAACCGCAGGCCTGGCGGAAAGTAATGGCAGCCTACCGTTGGGTGGGTGACTTATTGTCACCTGCGTGCTGACTGCCTGTACACCGGTATCAGCTCCGCGCTCAACGCTTGGTAACAAGTATGGGAAGCATTTACCTTTTGAATGTTTATTAGCTGTGCATTTCCCCATAACACAGCCAAATGCTGCAGATATTTTGAAACTACTGTAACCACGCGGTTGACGCCGAAAAATTATGTAGTGTGATGTCGGATAATGGCATTTTTCAGGTGAGTATAGAAACTGTGATCGAATGCCTGAAGATGAGTGCTGGTTTGGCAAAGAATATAATACTGGACGCAATTCCACGAATTGCTGCGATGAACTGGGACCCAATTTGTGATCAGTACAAGGTATGGCTTACAGCTGGCAGTAGACTAATTTATCATCCAGTCAGGTTTTCTCTTAACTTGTCATACATTTGTTTATTTTTTTGTAGCCTCGATTTTAGAGTGTTAATGTCATGTTTGATGGAAGCAGGTGTGAGACCCTAGACAAGATTCAGCTGACTCACTAGCCAAGCATACCTGTTGACGTTATAATACAGTGTATTTGTGAGACAGACCAATATTTATTTCCACAAGAATCTACTAATGATACCAGTATCTTAATCAAAATGTGTATAGCCTGAAACGAAGTCTTTCAAAGGCTAAACGACAATGGGTGAAAAATGCATCATGCAAAATATACCAACATTTAATTTGTTTTGTACATAACGCAGGGCCCTAGGTCTGTGCCTGCCTCGCCTACTCCTTCTGCAAGCGCTGGTTAATGTGTACTGTTAGCTTTAACATTTTGCATTAACACAAGCATCCATTGTTTTACTGTTTATGCAGTTCGAATGTTAAACAAAAAGTGTTAGTATTTCTTAGGTTGCCATTCCTATATTGTAGCAAGGGCAAACTTATGTTTTAGCACTTTTTTCTTATTTAGAACTCTAATGTAAGAGATGCACCAATAGGTGCTAGTTGAATTAGCACCCATTGGTTTTGGGGACCATCCTCGGTTTTTCAAGGGGCAAATAATCAATTTTTATAGGATTTTGGATTGCCGACTTTACCAACCACACAAAAACGGGCGATCTCACTTTGGGACACTTCTTAGCATCTCTAGTGATTATTATGTTACTGTAACTACTGGAGCTGCTATTGCCTTTGGTTTTTGATTTAACCTCTCTGGCTTTCTGGAGTTACTGAGTCTTCCAAATGCAGAATTTTTGGACTTCGGAACAGGTTTTTACTAGTAATAATAAAAAAAGATAGAATTTACATTGTGCCATCAGGTCCAGAGATACAGACGAGCTTGTGACCGATTTCTGCTGAGTTGTTGTTGTTGTTGATTTTGTTTTTTTTTGTATTTTGTGATTTTGTAGGATGTTATTAACAAATCCATTATGAGTTAACAAAGAAGTCAACGAGTGCTTGCAACTACTTTGTGATGAGATTATGTTATTTTTGTAACCAGTTGCCGTTTGTCATAATAATGTGCTCAGTCATATTCTAGACAGACTTAGTCGTAACTAGAAAGCCCTCAACTGAGGTTGCACCTACCACTTTAGCAAGATTTTAGGCAGCCGTTAATTTGTTGGCTGGCTGCGAAGTAATTTAGTTTCCAGTTCATGTCTGCTTTTCAGCCGAGGTGCTGTAACTGGGTATTCCAAGTTGACTTTCACTTTTCAGACAATCCCTAAAACTAGCTTTGACTTATGATCTTGACCTTACAACTCGACCTAGAGAGGGTCAAGTTCAGTGGCGTAACTAGAGGAACAGATGGAGGGGGGGGTAATTGCTCCATGGCACAGCAGGCAAGGGGTGCAAAACAGCCTAATGCAAAATATTTTGTGACTAACGACGAAAACGTGAGTCTGATAAAATTTGCTGATCAATATATTCAAGGATGAATTCTTTCCCCGCACACGCAATGAAGTGCCCCCGCCCCCCAGAAATCGTCACATTGGTCTGAAGCCAACAGTCCAATTTTCGGTTAAATATACCACCATGGTTGTGCCGAGCCGCCAACCCTGCAATGCTGTGATGTTCCTTAAAGAGTATTTAACCAAAACTCGAACTGTTGGCGTCAGACCCATGTGACGATTTTCGCATGGGTGTTGCGCTTCATTGTTTCTGCTCCTCCCCCCTCCCCTGGCGCCAAAAGCCCTAGTTACGCACTGCTCAGTTTCAACCACTATTCCATATATCTAAATCAAAGGTAATTTCGTTTAAAAGTTACTACCAGGGCACACACCAGACCAAATGCTCTACCTGGACTACTGAAGTAATTGATAAAGTAATTGGAACGTGGTTTTTATTGCACCATGAAGTACAAAGCGAGCGGCAGACCTTGGATTGCACGTTATTCTGATACAGTGTTTATCAGGTAGTGTAGGAACATAACTAAGGTGAGGTGGAAAATTATGTTTGCTGACAGAAGCTAGTAGTTTCAGGATAGGGTTATTGCCAATTATCTTAACGCCATTTAAGATTTTGCGTTTGATTTATGTGACACAACGTAGTAATATACATGTACTTGTATAATGAAACTACTTTCACACGCATTTAGGGCTTTTGCAAGCTGCTCATGTTTGTTATTCTTTCTCTTAAGTTAACTTGATACATGTCGTCGGTATTGAGTTTTTCAATAAATACTGGTCTCCTCTCCAGTAGACAGCATCTGAGCTGTGATGATTCTCTGGAGGTTAGGAGGGAAAATAATCGGAACTGTTCTGTGCCGTATTGTGTATGACAGTTGTGCACAGTGATACGTACTCGCATGTGAACAGTTGTTAAATTTGCGCGTTTAGATTTCGTTTTTGTGTTTGTTTAGGTTTGCGATTTATGAGTTTATTGTGTTGGCTTAGATCATTTTATTCCTGTGTTGCTTGCTTTTGTTGTATTGGGTTGTTTCTTCTGTGCCAAGCCAAGAGATCAGCTGGGAACAACGTCTTTGAAATGATCTATTCTCTGTCGAATGGGACGTAAAATATTAACTCCGTCAATAAATACTGGTGGTCATTTGATGGTAAATGGAAGTTTTTGCGTCATATTAAGACCTTTCAGATGGAACGTCACACCGATGGTTTGCTTTATCATTAACCATTGTCGTCAACGCCTCAATATCATTGGGAAATTCCCTGTAAGCTGTCCCAGAGAATTCGGGAGGGGGAGCCCGATCTCCAAACGTCTTTGATACACTAACACGTACGTCCGTATGTGGGGACGGCCGTATATCCACACATGTGCACATGCCGATCCTTCTGGGGGAGCAAAGTTCCCCAAAATGGGAGATTCCCTGCCCAGTACGCCGATAAACAGCCGTGAAAAATTTGACGCCGCTAGCTTTATCCTCGGTGGAGAAATCCGTAACCGTACAAACACAAAATTACAAACATTGCCGGTATAGTCCGTGGCCAGCGGACGGCATCTGAGATCTGCTGATACACAGGAGCTTGTTGTCCGCAGAATAGGAACGGTGCTCGACGCCAGACACTTCACAGATCTCATGCACGGTCGTCTGGAATTCTCTGCCAGCAGACCTCCAAGCATCACCGTTGACTGTCGCAACGTTTGCCAAACATGAGCGTAAATCACGGGCGGAAGGGACAGGGTCACAGGGGGACGAGGCCCCCAGAATGGGGAGTGGGGGACGCTAATGCAAATTGTCCCCCAGATTTTGTCATGCTTCAAAATTTCAAACACCACATTGCTTGCATTACAATGCAGTAAAAGGCTTATCAACCCCATTATTGTAACAGAGTATTCACT
>Ga0209780_1005117_pt1 | contig 10284 bp, 5 predicted proteins | sample WorMetexBAHAMAS2_FD_187384 | JGI IMG/M metagenome (GOLD analysis project Ga0209780, IMG submission 187384) | Marine gutless worms symbiont microbial communities from Max Planck institute for Marine Microbiology, Germany - Inanidrilus exumae... | ecosystem: Host-associated > Annelida > Digestive... | reverse complement strand
CTGTCAGTGCGGGCACAGTGACATTTGAACAGCTATCAGCACTGTCACGTTTGGCATGAATGGCTTGGCATTAGACTGGCTGGCTGGGGTCATTCATGTCCGGGGGTCATGCTGAAGACATCAGGCAATGCAGGCGAGACTAGTGTTAGAATCAAGCTAAAAGTGGATACAGGTTACAGCAAAGTTCACGCATCAGCCTGAAAGGCATCAGGCATCTGAGAAAGCGCCAATTTCTTGGAAAATTAAGCTATGACCGGATGGCAATTGGTTCACTGGCAGGAAAAGGAAAGGAAATTGGCTATGTAGTGTACCACGATAGAGATTTTCACTTCACCTTAAATGTATTGCTACTCTACCTTGTGAAATTTAAAAACTCAACATAGTTGCCAAACTTTACTCTTACTATAAATTTAATATGTATTACCTTAAATGCAACAAAATTTAAGAAAACTTTACAACATTCAGATGACACATTCTAAAGTAAGGCCACAGTTGTGAATTACTTAACTTGTGCATACTATTTGAAATGCAGAATGCAGATTATGCAACAACATTCAGCATATGGTTCTTACAACAAACTCCATGAAGTTCATATGACAAATGACTTCACATTTGTCAGAAGGTGACAGTGAAGTTTTCAGCTGCAGTCCATCCATGTGATAAATAGGCCGAAAGTTGCTCACAATGCCCAGCCCCAGTATAGAACGAACTTAAGCTTGCTGATGTTCATGCCATTTGCTGCTAGCTTCATGAATAATAGTCTGCTGCAGCCCATGCAACACCTTAGTCAGTCACTACATCACGACAGATCCTCTTCTGATAGCAGCTGCATTGTTTCAGATCTTGTAGTCATACGGATTCAGATCTGGACTACTAGATGGCCACAGAACTGGCAAGATGAAATCTGAGGTCTCATGTGTAAAGATACCACTGAAATTAGCAGCAATTGTCATATTCAGCTTTCACGAGGTTGGGTAATACGATAATTTCATGTACAAAATTTCTTCAGGGAGTCTAACAGTGAAATAATTTTGAAAATTGGTGTACATTTGCTGAAATTATGATCAAAAGTCAAGCGTCTTGCATTTCAGACACAGTGTATGTGTACATATGGAAGTAAACCCCATATTTATGATGCAGTGGTTTTCAGCCAGTTTTTAGATAACGTTTGAATGATAATGATGTTGTGTTTCACTCCCCAGATTGATGCAAGAGCACTGACAATTATGATGATATTTTGTCAAAGGCCATTGACAGCTTGATTAATGTTCATGTACAGTTGTACTTATTTGAACGAGTTTAAATTGTTTTTATTATGGGTATATGCTGCCGTTTTTAACTCAGAAGTCCCGACTTATGATCTTTCACACAACACAGGCACGTATTGTTCGCTTTTTGTGTAAACGTTTCTAAAAGTAATAATGAGTTACATGACAGACTTGTGTTTTTGGACGCAATGTAGTACTACAGAATTGTTTTTACATTGCACAGTATGTGATGTCTGTCTGTTAGAAATACAACAATACCACAACGCCTGGCATTATATATAATATCACAGTTACTATGGCTGATGCTGGCTTGGAAGACTGGACTGACTTTTGGTTGCTGCGCCTGCTGTTCAATCTTGCTGGTTATGCTACGATTATTTTACCTGGATATCTACTCATACGCTATGTCCGGCAGTCCGGCTACCTTGACAAAGCAGGTGATTTTTATTGTCTGTCAAATGCATTTGGCAGACTATCTAATCAGTAGTTGCCACGTGTTTATACGAATTTTGGCCGTTTCGAGGTTGCATTTGATAGACCCGAGTTTAATAGAACACAATAGTGCTTGTATTATAATTTAGTCGACGTTCGTTTATTCCTGAGCGACTGGCGTCAGAGAGCTGGCTAAAATGGAATGACTTGCCTTACCTCGGGACCAAGAAAGGACGAGATGAGGCAGTTGGTGATTTTCAATGGTTAGAGACACTGTTGGTTTGAGACTTTTCACCTCTGACTTGTTAAAGACGTGTTAATTAGCCTTAAAGATTTTTCAAAACAGTAAATAAGTTAGAAAATTATCAAACTGGCCTAAGTCACACAGCCACTGTGAGCTCCACTGAGAAAATTAAACAGCACTAATGCTGATAAATAATGTTAGGATAGGATTGCTGGAATAGAAAATGTATTAAGAGTTGCCAGAAAATCAGTACTATCATTTCGATCCATTTGACAGTAGTCATACATGGCAGGTCATGTGATCAACCTCTTTACCATGTTTGAAGATGTCATACCCGTCTGTCTGTTTTTACCGTGAAACTCTGTGCAGTATATGCTGTCGTTGTGTGTCCGTCCGTCACAAGCCGGCACTGTACCAAAACAGCTAAACATAGGATCAGACAAATAAGGCCATATGATAGCCTAGGGATTCTAAGTTTCGGATGCCACAAATCTCGGTGGAATTCCAATGGGTTCCCTCCAGCGGTGGCATCAAATAGAGGTGGGGTAGGTTAAAACTGCACTTTTTGACCAATAACTCACTATATCTAAGAAACTGTGCAACATAGGGACATATTTACTGTAGAACGCTAATAAAAACACGTATGCATTCTATCGAATGGCACTATTTCCGGTGATCTTGAGTGACTCCCAACAACCCCAAACTACACCATTTTTGATAATATACATTCAACTTTCACATCTTCGTAGTGGGTGGAGTTAGAGACTTCAAATTTTGTAGATAGTTGGCCGTAGCAAGTGCTAGTCCATGGATGGCAAACAGTCCCTGGAAGGGGTGTGGTCAGGTCACATGAACCATTTAAATTTTGGTGGCCACCAACCATATCTCTGGAATGGTTGAAGCTAGAGTTGTCAAATTTTTGTTCACAGGTAGGCTGTGTCAAGTCTCAGCATGCAGTTTACAAATCACCCTTAAAACCGGCGTGATCAGGGTCATGTGATCATGTGGCCAACTTTAAATTTTGGGCTGCCAGTGATATCTCTGGAATGACTGAAGCTAGCATTGTCAAATTTTATACCCAGGTAGAATACATCGTAGACCTGCCCATGTGGCCCAGTGGTTAAAGCACTCTGGCGCCATGTGCAGTAGAGCGTGGCGTGCTCAGTGGCCGAGGTTCAAACCTCAGCCTGGGTGCGTCCGCCTACGAAAGAATTATTTCTAATAATTCCTATGCACATGATGAACTGGGAGTTAATCCCGGGCAGGAAAAAGAGGGTTCAACGGTGTCCTCTATAAACTGTGACTGTTGCTGATGCTTTGATTGGCAGCGTCAAGGTGTTAGCCGCGCTGATATGAGCCGAAGCAGGTAGATGTGGCAAAGTCCTGGCTGTCGCTGAAGAAGTGTCAGTCAGGTGTGTCTGTTTATTTTTCCCCAAGATATCTTCAAAACCGATGCACCAAACTTGACATACAAGTGTTTCATGATGAGTCATGGAGGCGATTTATTTTGGATCCAGGCCACAAGTCACAGAACGACTGGCGTGTGTCTTTGCACTCTTGTGAATGCTGGCTTTTTCAGTTTTTGTTCCCGTTGTTTTAATAATTTACACACTGGAATGCTTGTGCTGTCAGGTGGTGGTTGTGTGGCAAAGAGCATTCGCATGTTTGTTGAGGGAAAGCCGCCGCCATTTCCAGAGACGGTCAGCCCTACCTCAGCAGACACTAGTCGTGCACATGAACACTCACTTGCCAAGCAGGGTTTGCTCCTCGGCTTCTGTGCCGGCGGTTTGCTGACGTCTTATCTCATCTGGGGTTTGCTGCAGGAGCGTATCATGGCGTACAATTACGGTGAAGCAGAGGGCACAAGTGAACGTTTTACCAATTCTCAGTTTCTAGTGTTTATGAATCGTATTTTTGCGCTGTGTGTTGCTGGGTTGGTGACTCTGGTGCAGCAGCAGCGGCACTCGGCACATCAGCCGCCATTGTACAAGTACTCCTACTGCTCGTTTTCAAACATCATTAGCAGCTGGTGCCAGTACGAAGCACTCAAATTTGTGAGCTTTCCCGTCCAGGTGAGTGTACATGTGCATCATTGTGCTTTCACGGTTCCACGCAACTGACTGTCATTTTCATAGCTTGTATGGTACTACAACCCAATAGCTGAAGTACCGTAAATCCCCGAATAAACGCCTCCGGCGTTTATTCGTACAATAGATTAGAACCCCCCGGCGTTTATCTGACACCCGGCGTTTATTAAGTCTTGCTGTATAGGCCTGTTGCATAAAAATTTGTGCAGTTGCTTACTGGTTACAGCAACAAACTGATTTTTCTACTAGGCCTATCAAACTATTATTAGGGACCCGGCATTTATCGGATACCCGGCGTTTAATTGAGACCCGGCATTTATTCGGGGAATCGATCTAGACCCCCGGCGTCTATTCGAGACCCGGCGTCTAATTGAGACCCGGGCGTTTATTCGGGGATTTACGGTATTGGGAATGGCCAATTTTCAACTCCCCCCATGGCTCCAAAACCCATAAATGGATTCGGATAGTACCTGGAAGAATATAAAACAATGTCACAGGTGTGACCACATACGCAGATCCTTGTTTTGTGCTGCAACAACATCGGTGGCTGGGTGACGTATCACACGTTACAGTTTCTTACGTGAACGTTTTTACTTTATTCTTTGGCTCATGCCCAGCCCACACCAATGGACCGATTTTGATGATCATTGTCGTATGACGCACTTCCATATAAGGAGGTGCAGATGCCTTTTGCGGTCGCATTGATACTGCTGCCTACTTAGGAGGTCATATCCCTCCAAAACACCCCATAGGGTGACTGAATAGGCATGTTTTGGCCAAACACACAACATGCATATTATTAAAAGTACTGCATCGATCCGGGTACTGGCCAAGGCGTCGAAGGTGATACCGGTGATGATGTTTGCTAGGTACTGGCCAAGGCGTCGAAGGTGATACCGGTGATGATGGTGGGGAAGCTGGTTTCACGACGTTCATACACGTGGTCTGAGTACGTGACTGCGGTCGCCATCTCTGCCGGTCTCTTTGCATTCCTGATGACGAGCACCGATGTGGAACATCACGGCAAGTACCACGAGCAAGCTACCACGACCGTGTCCGGCCTTCTGCTTCTGTTAGGATACCTCGCGTTCGACTCGTTCACGTCCAACTGGCAGGGAGAACTGTTTCGTGTGTATCGCGTGTCGTCAGTTGAGATGATGGCTGGTGTTAACCTGTTCTCGGTGCTGTTGACAACGACGTCTCTGGCTCAGCAAGGCGCCTTTCTCTACGCGGCGTCGTTTGCAGCCCGACACGTGCTGTTCATAGCGCATGTGTTGCTTCTGTCCATGACGTCTGCAGTCGGACAGCTGTTTATCTTCTACACCATCTCACAGTTTGGTGCCGTAACATTTACCATCATAATGATCGTGCGTCAGGGCCTTGCTATACTGCTGTCGTGTATTGTATACCATCACACCGTACATGTCATCGGCATCCTTGGTATCGTTGTCATGTTTTCTGCTATATTTGCTCGTGTGTACTTCAGTCATCAGCAGAAGAAGAAGAAGCGCCCTGAGCCCCCATCACAGAATGCTGTGTAATACCTAATGTCAGACACCTGTTGATTGGTTTGCTATTGTTAGGAATAATGCCGTTGTTGTTTTGCCTTGCTGCATTGTTAACTCAGTTGCTGTGAGTATGTGACAAAATTGTGCCATTATTTTTGACATGTTATACATTCATACATGCGATTTTAAGTCACCACCGTGATAAAGGCACTGTTATGTTGGTATATTGTCCTAATGTACTCCAGCACCAGAAGTTACCAGCTTGTCAGTTTTTCCACAGCACTTTTTGTAACATTGAAGCAGAAGCAATGTGTTTATGAGTCTGTCCAGACTATGTCCGGGACTGCTAATTGCATAATTGTTAGTGGGCTGGTCAGCTCCTGCTGTAAGCTTTTATTGTCTGCTATTATTATTATGTGATGAGTAATTGGTGTAATGTAGTTTGCAGGGTTTCCATTTGGCTTTGTTATGTTCATTAATCTTTTCGTATCACTCATCTGGGTAACCTGAGCCAAGTTCAGAGCGCATGATGCAGCTTGAATACACAGCGCTGACCAAACAGACGCCCACAAACACTGGGCGGAGTGTCTGTATCAACCCACCACCACGTGTAGCATTGTCTCACCGAGTAGTTGGGTGAGATCCATTTTGTTGAGTTGATGATAGTCGCCGCGGTCACGTCATTTTGACCTTGGTTTTACTGAAACAGCCATGGCACCATTTTACCACATAACACTATGCTAGCACCATATATGCTATGGTCCTGTGTCTGTCCATCCGTCCATCACAAGCCGGTGTTCTGTCAGGGTGGCTAAACATATGATCACGCAACCAGTGCCACACAGTAGCCTAGGGATTCATGTTTTTTGGTGCCAAAGATCTCAATGAAATTTGAGTAGGGTAACTACCAATGTGGGCACCAAATACACATGGGTAGGAAACATTTGTGACATTCAACAGTAGCTCACTATATCTTGGAAACGGTGTAAGATAGATTATGTGAATGGTGAACTGGAGGTCATATGTGCTGTTTTGAACAGTAACACTGCTGATGACTTTAGCGACCCAAATCACCCCATTTTTACTTGTTTTCGGTACACAGCATTTGAAGATCTAGCTTCACGCAATCCATAGATACGAAGGAAGCTTCATATCTTTGGAATGGGTGAAGCTGGAGTCTGCGAATGTAGTGTACAGGTTGATCATTACAATGTGTGTCGTACCATTAAGTTCACTGTACAACTGTGATCATGTTCTGCTGAGTGGTACATTTACCACACCCGACATTATTTATTGATACTGAAGACCATTCCACCTGATGATGATGATGATGATGATGATGATGATGATGAACAAGCCCCATCCCATAAAAGAACAGTTGCCTGTTATCTTCAAGGCATTCCATGCAGCTTTGACCACATCTCACTTTTGCAGATTGCATCACGTTCTCCTATGATTTTCAGTTGATAATTAGATTAGATAAGAGAAAATTTACACACTTTTAAAGTATCATCATAAAAACGTTACTGAATGGCGCCATTTTGTTAATTTATTTATGAAACAATTCTCGTATATTGTGGTTACACACAGTTGAGGTAAACATTATTAACTGTTATATCTGTGGGTGGAATATATTTGTATGCACCTTTTGCAGTTATGCATTTTTTAATTTCATTTTTTTTTGTATTTTGTTGTTGTGAATGTATATATTATTCTGTGATTATCATTTATTAGGCTCGATGTTGATGTTATCAGATGTGTTTCATGCAGACTTCGGCCCCGGGGCAGTAATGTGCCCTGATTCATTTGTTGATTTTGGCACTATATAAATTGTTTGTTTGTTCATTTAACTTCCTTCTTACTTTCTTCTTACATTATACTTTTATTTTACTTATTTACTTTATGAATAGGCCCATTCCATTTCCAGACCGGAAGCCGTAGGAGGCGACCAAACCTGGCTATAGATTTTGCGTTCATTTTATGTTGTAGTATATTGTCGTGGATGCATGTTTGCTTTTGTTGTGTTTGTTTCAGTTGTTCAGTACTTAGCCAAGAGATTGGCTGGGAAGAACGTCTCTGAAATGACATATTTTGTGTTGGGTGGAATGTAAACCTTAACAGTGGTAGCGTCGTTGGTCTCGATCAATGAGGTTAACCTACACTGAGCGCGGTTAGTACTGGGATGGGTGTCCGCGTTCGACTCCCGGGGCGGCACTTTATTTTGGTATGTAAACAACCACCCAGGTCGACTCAGCCTTCTACCCTCCGTGGGACGGTAAAATGAGTACCAGCCAAATGGCGGTGATGCTATGCGGCTGGGGAGTAAAGGCAGGCATGGTGTAATTTGCAGGTAAAACTGTGATCCATATCTAAGCGCATTAGATGCGCTATACAAATCGACGTATACAATAGATCATGTCTGCGATGAACTGCTGCGTTTGGACAGGCTAATATTAAACAGCGTAAATATTTAAAAACTCAGTTCTCTTCAGTTTTCAACCTTTCCATCCCACCATTTGCATTTGCATGCGATTACATTTATGAAAATGTCATTTCAGATGTTGTCAATTTACCCAAATTTCAACCGTTCTAAATTTTCTGGAATTTTAGAATAACAGTGTACTCAAATGTGGTGATAGAACTCCAAATAAAAAATTGCAAAAAAAGATCATAAAAAGGTGATATGCCCCATCATCACATTGCCTGAATGTCAGTGTGCCGCTCAGTAATATCAGCTGTTTAATATGATTTGTGCAATTTTTCATCCGTCATTCACTGTAATTGCATGCAAATGCAAATGGGATCTTTTATGGATTGATATATATTTTCCAGTTATTTTACTGCATGAGGCTATGCTAGCGTGGTATATGCGTCTGTCCATCTGTCTGTCCGTCCATCACACACCGGTATTGTACCAAAACAGCTAAATGAAGGATCACTCAAACAATGCTGTACAACTCTAGTTCAAACTATAGTTTTCTGCTGCCAAAGATCTCGGCAAATTCCATCTGGTTCACCCCCAACAGGGGTGCCAGATAGAGGTGCGGTAGGTTCAGATCAGCGATTTTCGACCAATATCTCTGAAACTGTGCAAGATAGGGACATAGTTACTATGGTATGCTAATAGGAGCTAATGCACTGTACCACATGACCTGTGTGTAGGGGCAAATTTTCCCCACATATTTGAAATCCCTGACCGCAGTTTGTTTATTTACTTCACAGCTTATGTGGCTTGACAATCACAATAATAGCGTTTGTCCCTGTGTTAAAGGTCATTCATCTCACTGCACATGCAATGAATCACGTAATACATGAATAGGGGTCAAAAACAAATATGTATTTTGGAATCTCCGAACCCACTTCAGGGGGGCGACTTTGCCATCGATGCATTAAGAGTACAGAAACGATTTTGTTACCATTGGATAGGGGAATGTTAATAGTTGTGCCACGCGCATTCATCTCGGCCTGGGTGGCGCCACCACAAAATGTTAAAGTTACGACAAAATTTGGAGGTTTTTACCCATCAATGTCAATACAGTAAACTGATTCAGACAAAAGTTGGCACGTAAACGTAGACTAGGTCTAGTCTAGCATGCCATATTTGGCCCTGATCAGTCAGTGAGATGGGTGCAGAAGCTTCCAAACGCGAAAATTTGGTAAAAATCCAACCAGTGGAGGGCTCTGGGGAGGTGGCAATGACCCCTCCCCATGTTTTTTCGATTTTTGAGCTCAGAATGTCAAGTTTTGATGCATTCTGGGAGCTAATTTTTAGCCCTGATCAGTCAGTGAGATGGGTACAGAAGCTTCCAAACGCGAAAATTTGGTAAAAATTGCGTTTTTGGCGATACTTTGGCGGTTTATCACCTCGCATAACATGCAAATTACCATTGTTCTGACTTTTTCAGACTATTCTTACAGTATTCTGCAAAAATCAGAAGATGTTGTTTGTTTATATTTGCAGTTTTATGTCTGTGCAGTGTCTTTTGTTAGAAAGCTGATGGACCAATTAGTGTCACTTGTCCATACGTTGATGTGTGGACTGCCTTGTCATATCGTCTCAGACGTTTTTGAGTTAGATGTTGTGCACATTGCCTTTCACGTCTGCATGTGAATGAATTATGTCGATGTTCACTAATAGTCACTTGGTCGTTGTTCGTCAGTGACGGACTCCTTGACGACTGCAACTTCCTCTTTGTGAAATACAGCTCAGTTAATGCAAAGCTCTTACTGAGATACAGTCACAAGTGACGTCTGCTAGTCAAAGTACCGTATTTCCTCTAATAGAAGCCCCATTATTCAAAACAACAAGATTCTTGGTTTTATATCTATTACTGCAAAGCGAAATACCCGGAAAGCCATACTGCCGTTCTGCTAAATGCTAATCACGCAATACGCACGGATGACGCAATGCACCACAGTGCTACGGGGGGATGCGCAATTAGTTCTATGATATTAGTCTTTTAGACCCCCCGGCTTCTGTTTGAGACCCGGCTTCTATTAGAGGAAATACGGTATGCTGTCAGCATCATCTGACAGTAACGTATTATGTGTCAATCAGTGACTATACAGTGTACTTACAGGGGCGGATCCAGGAGTAGAGATTGGAGGGGCCATATGGCGAGCGCGAGCCTATAATGGGGGTCTGAGGGCTGTGCCCCCAGCGGGGTCCAGGGGCAGAGCCCCTGGTCAGGGGGCGAAGCCCCCCTGAAGCTGAACGCTTTTTGGTGTTGTCATATGTCTGAAAT
>Ga0209780_1005116_pt1 | contig 10285 bp, 9 predicted proteins | sample WorMetexBAHAMAS2_FD_187384 | JGI IMG/M metagenome (GOLD analysis project Ga0209780, IMG submission 187384) | Marine gutless worms symbiont microbial communities from Max Planck institute for Marine Microbiology, Germany - Inanidrilus exumae... | ecosystem: Host-associated > Annelida > Digestive... | reverse complement strand
TTTTTCACGTGTTCGCCCAGACCACCCACGTTGTCGCAGCGCCACATGGATTTGCATGTGTGGGCATACCCGCGACCCGGTTATATATTCCAAGTTTCATCGAAATCCGTTCAAGGGTTTCGGAACCTTAGGGGGTCAAAGTTTGGCCCTTCCCATTACTTTGGCTAGTCGCTTTTACAACAGCTTGTACTACCGTACAAGCCGTGATACGTGGTCACATGAATGACAGACTTCAGGCTGAATAACAATCGAAAAAGTTTGGTGGCCGGGCTACCGTGGACCATCTGTGACAGATTACCGGGTATGCCTTTGCAGTTATTGACGCATTGACGCCACTGGTTTATCCCTCACTTCCCTGTTTCTGCGTCTTTTCTCCCGTTTCAACCTCAGTCAACACGTGAATTTTCCTACCCACAAGTTAACAAAAACCATATTTTTTACTTCTTATTCTTTTTATGCTCCGTAACTCTCTTCCACTCACTGCTGTCCATCTGATCACTTCCCGGTTTTTACCAAGCTTTCTATTAACACTACGCCACTTCCTCCTTCAACCGTCCACTCCTTTCGCAGGCTCAACTCTATATACATTGATTCTTTTCTCACCGATGTAAAATTCTTTCGACTCATACATAACACATCCTCCAAAATCTTTCGGTTTTTCTCTGATCACCTACAATAACACTCTGTCTTTCACTACTTGATAAACGTGCTTCCGTCATCACCAAACTCTCCAGGCGTTAGTCCAAATTCAATTCTTGGTTCACCTATACCTTAGTAGCCTTCAGATCCTTTGTCCGCCACGTTGAGAACCTCTGGAAACGCACCTACTCTGCTCTGGACTGGTCCTCTTTCAAGTCTTTGTGCAACCAGTACCACAACGTCATTCTCGCAGACAACAAACAGTTCTACACTAACCTTTCCTCGTCATCCTCTTACAACCTAAAGCGGCTCTGGCAAACCGTAAATTTTCGACACCTTTGCCTTGTTCTACTCCAGGTGGTATCTCTCTTGCCGACAGCTTTGCTTACGTCTTCACATACAATATATCAAACTTGCGTCTGTCGGTCTCTAGGAACGCCAACATCTTCACACTCACCCTCTTCTCATACAACACCTCCTGATTTCTCTTTTTCATACCTGCTTCTGAATCTGAAATCCTCAAGATTTTGTCTAACTGTCCTAACAAGCAATCTGATTCTGAGCCTATCCCCACTTGGTTTCTCAAGGAATGTGCATCTGTTCTTGTCCCCACAATCACTAACATCGTCAACTTCTCTCTAATCTCTGGTCAGTTTCAACACATTCTTAAAGAATCTGTCATTTCTTCACTGCTTTAGCAATCTACTTTAGACACAGATGAGCTGTAACTATTGCCCAATCTCTAACCTTTCTGTCATATGTAAAATAATAGAACGCGTTGTTAAATCCCGCCTCATTGATCACTTCACTTCGAACAAACGACTTAATCCTCACCAGTCTGCCTTCTGTAAACATCATTCCGCTGTAATTGCTCTACATTTACGATCATCTCATCAATGCAATAGGATCACAAAAAGTATCATGCCTTTGCCTTCTTGATCTCTGCTGCCTTTGACATCGTCGACCACAACATCTTAATCACTCGCCTCTCATCTTGGTTCGGTATCTATGGCTCTGTTCTCAGCTGGTTCAAGTCTTACTTATCATCTCGCTCCTTTCATGTTGAATGTGATGACAACCTCTCGTCCTTTCATACTTCCTCTTGTGGTGTTCTCCAAGGCTCTGTTCTCGGCCTTTGACTCTTTATTTTTTACACTACCCCCTCAGTACTCTGATCTATTCCATTTCCATTTTCGTTATGCAACCCGTTCAACTTTGCCTCAAGCATTTCTTACTTTCGAGACGTTCTTCAACACATTTTTCCTGGACTACTGATAATGTTCTTATTCTTAACTTCTCCAAGACTGAATTCTTGCGTATCTGATTCAAAAACCTGTGTGCCAAAATATGCAACTCTTTACTTGACATCTCCCACTCTGCTCAAGATTTTGGCTTTATGTTTGATGAAGATTTTAACAAAGATTTTAATTAAAAGATTTAAAAAAGATTTTACCTACTCTGACCAAATTACATCTCTCTTTAAAGCCTGCTAGTACTGATGTATTCGTCAACTTTGCAGATCGCTGTATCCGACCTTATCTCAATTCGTCAGATCATACAGATGCTACCTCTGTTGTTCACTCCAAAGTTGATTACTACAATTCTCATTACTATAGACTCTCTAAGTCTATATTGTCCCGTCTTCAGCAGGTTCAAAACTCTCTTGCTCGTACTGTCGTTAATGCTGCGAAGTCCTGTCATATCACTCCCATCCTATGCTCTCTCCACTGTCTCAGAATCACTGAAAGCATCGAATACAAATTCATCTCGCTCACCTACAAAGTTTTCACAACCACCTCCATACCTTTTAAACTCATCTGTGTTTAACATCCTCGTAGTACTCGCATTTTATCTGTTGTTACTCTTGCTCGGCCACCAACATCATCCTCTCTAAAAATAACTGATCGCTTCTTTCGTTATGCTTCACCTAGTCTCTGTAATCAGCTCCCCATGTCTCTTCGTCAACCTCATTCTGGTACCAGTTCCTCCATTTCCAATAGACCTAGGCTATTCCTTTACCTATCACTTCTTTCGCTTTTGATTCACCACTCTGCTCCCTCTCTCTTTCACTTCCGGCTTAAAACCTACCTGTTTGACATATCGTCTTCCTAGTTTCACTTGACTTCCTTCACGGACTATCACCCGACAGTTCCTTCTGAGCTAGTTGGTTTTGTGTTTAATTTTTCCTTATTTGTTTCGTTTTTGGTTTCATGGGCAACATTAAGCTGGCCCTCCTGTAGCTTTTGAGCGCACGTAAATATACCGTATCGAATCGCATCGTACCGTTGCCGAGATATAGCCGTTTTTATTTTTCAAGATGGGACCGTCCGCCATGTTGTACTTGTTACACGCTTGTTTGGACCACCTATCAAAAATATTTGGTGGTCTTTGTCTGTGCGCATAATTTGTGTAGAATTGGTGCAGTAGTTACGATAATATGCAGGTTTTAATATTTTGCACGTTAGGCTTGAAAATGCTTATTTGCGCGATTGCGCCCCCTTTTGGGTGTGTTTGTGGGGGTATAAATGGGGAAAAAGAAACTTTTGCAGTTTCATTACTGTAGAAATGTAATTACCTGGAATTGACACGTTATGAATCAAACAGCACAAAAATCGGTCCTTTGGGACGCGTCGGTCTTGGGACGCAAGCAAAATTTCAGGTCACAAAAAGGATAATAATGAAAACCATGTGAGAGTGATATTTCACCTATTTGCCGGGACGCCCCCACGGGGGCGATTGGTTTGTATTTTGGCGTGTGCGGTCATATCGCCGGCATAATTACCCGTGCCAAATTTTGTGACAATCGGTTTAGGCTTTCGGCGTACTGATACCCCCAATTTTGCCATTCTCCATAGGCTTAGCTGGTCGCTTTTGCAACAGTGTAAGCACTGCCTTGCTACACCGTGATCACTCTGACTATTGCAGTCTTGGCAATTATTGTCAGCCGTAGATGAGCATTTTGTTTTCAGACGCATGACGAGTGATGGCAACGTATATTGTGTGGTCAGATTATCGTTCTGGATGAACCGACGTCCGGAATGGATCCAGAGGCGAGAAGACAGACGTGGGACATCCTTCAAAGTCAGCGATCCGGACGCACGATGATCCTGTCAACACATTACATGGAAGAAGCCGACATTCTCGGCGATCGCATTGCGATCATGGCTGACGGACAGCTGCAATGCTGCGGAAGCTCTATATTTCTCAAGAACATCTACGGTCTGTCGATTTATGCTAGTCACAATGCACTCAGAGTTGAAGACTTGAAACTTTCGGGAAGCATGAAACTGTTTTATCAGCCTAATATATTCCATTCGATAAACAAGCATGCACTGTTCGTAGGCCAAGGAGTTTGCAGTGTCAGCAGCGTATGGTGGCGCAACCTATCGCATGATGATAAACATAACATTAACCCTAAACATCAATTTATACGCCGCATTTGGCGATTTTTGAGAGTGACACACGGCGCACACTGTTGTTAGTATCCATCATATGTCTGTATCTTACTTCAGAAGACTGTATATGTGGTTTAATAATGCGTCAGCGTGGTTTAATGACTGTACAGTGATCACCAAGGTGATATTTTGACAGGTATTGGTTATCATTTGTACATTGTGAAGAACCCTTCGTGTGTTGCTGAGAATATTTTGGATGCGATTAAAGTCCATGTACCTGACGTTCAGCTGGAGAGCAACGTTGGTGCGGAGCTATCTTTTGTCTTGCCAAAAGAACAGTCGGCAAATTTTGAGAAGCTATTCACTGATCTGGAATTTGATCAGACTGCACTTGGTATTGACAGTTTTGGAGCGTCAGTTACTACCCTAGAAGAGGTTTTCTTAAAGTAAGTTGCTTAAATGTGATGTTCATAACAATGATGACATAAACGACATAGAATAACATGCAGTTGTCACTAAGTATATTCAGAGAGTAAAAACGTGCAAGTCCAACCGAAGACAGAAACACTTTAATTGTAACATGATCACAAGTCAGTGGCATATAAATTTATATCATTCATTTTAGAATGACACAGTTATGTTTTAAAACATTTAACTAATTACTGTATAAGGTAAAATAAATGTTGTATGATAATTATATGTCGTTATGTCAAAAACATCGAAGCGAGAAAATTTGAGACTCAATGGCTGTATTGTGTGGAATGCCCACAATACAGTATTCGGCTGGAAGCGGTCCGCTTTTTGTGCACAAGCTGTTTACTTTCAGCATTCGACGATGCCAGGTATCTCGTTCCTGCGACTACATTAAATTGTTTGACGCGTATTTCTTCATTAATTAGTCGTAAATGCACTGAGTGATGTCAGCGTTATCTGTAGTGTTACTTATTTTCAGTTTCCAATCCAGTCCGCTTTTCGTCACCAGGCAGCACAGCGGCGTACGTGGTTGACCCAATATCGGACATCGGATGTTGCCGAAAATTTGGGAAGTACGTTTCTTTTACTGACCGTACATCCCAGGGGAATGATTTTGAATTGATTCTTACGGTAAAAATGGAACCTAGTGATTCCGTACAGGGATCATTTGGTAGTGAATTTCCGTCGATCTGTAATCATTGTGTAGTTATGACGGCCTAAAGTCACAAGACGTTAAAAGGTTGTGAGGAATTTGTGCGTTTTTTGGTAAAATTTTCAAAATTCCGTTCTGAAAGTTTTCATTGCGACACCGATCGACGTTGTTGCGTTCAAATGTCGTAAAATTTGTCCGACGGGAAATCGGTGAAATCGTGCGTTATTTACCTAACAAAAAACAAAATTTCGCATGCCTCTTAAACTGGCGCTTCTGCGCGGATCGCGCCCAAAATGTACCAGGGCCAGCCCCCAACAATGTACTTTCTCGGAGTGCTCCAGATTGCATCCAAATCGGTTCACTTTCGGCGAAGTTGTAGCCGAAAGCGTGAACACCACCGCCGAATTGCCTTGTAAAGTAAATAAATCCAATATTCGGCGGCAGCCTATCTTCCAGCCGAATAAAAATGAGGTGACGCACAGTGACAGTTGTCTGTGTCGTGACAGAGATCGCTGTTAAGTATTTATTACACTGTCCAGGTTTGACGTCAGCCAGATACACACAGAGAGCATCTAAAGGTAATAATAATAATAATAATAATACTAATGAGCTGTTTTAAGCGATGTCTTTCTAGCATCATGCTTGTATATGAAGGGTGGCCTAGGCTTATAAACGGCGAACTGTATTTACTGCCCAGATCTTCAAAACGTATGAACTAATTTGCATGATTTTTGGCAGTTTGCAACGCCGTTCTATCCTGAGTACATGCGATAGTCTATTTTCATTAACTTAACACAAGCGGCGACATCTGGCAAAGTCAACAACCAGCTTATCGAGCGGGCCACTGTTTTTGACCGCCTACATCCTTAAGACGCCTGAAGCAATTAGCACAGTTTAACTTTAGCAGTGTTTTATCCCGAATATGTCTGTTAACTTTGTTATTATTATAATCGTACGGTATAAGCAACAGTGGAGTGTGTGCTGTGAATGCAGAGTTGGGGAGACGTGTGATGATACGCTACAAGATAACTTGCAGAACAGTGCAGTGCAATCACAGAATCCCGACGTCTCCGAAACCAATCACGTGCTTGCTCAGTCGTCGAGGTCACTGGTATCCAACGGAACATTACCTTCTTCTAACGAAAGTACGAACAGAACTGTTTTCTCATCTACGTCAGTTTAGGACGCTCACTGTTGTTGCAAAGTTTTTCGTACACCTTTATTCATTGAAATCGGTAGAACGTGATATATAAAAATAGAACGAAAACTTTTCTATAAATATTACATATCTTGCACATTACATTGCTGTTTGACGAGTATTTCTTCATTAATCGTACAAGCAGCATGAAAAGCAGTCGGCCCAGGAGGGTGTGCACATGAGCCCTTGACAGTTCCAAAACTGGTGATATTTGCATGGTTTCTCCTCTTTCACATTGTGTGATACTGATCCTATCCGCACTTAGCTTCTCAAGGAATGGGCATCTGTACTTGTCCCCACAGTCACTAACATCGTCAACTTCTCTCTCAACTCTAGTTACTTTTATTCGATTCTTAAAGAATCTGTCGTTTCTGCACTCCTTGGACGAAGATGAGCTCTGCAACTATTGCCCGATCTTTAACCTTTCTGTCATATGTAGAACGCGTTGTTAAATCCCGCCTTATTGATCACTTCACTTCGAACAAACTACTTAATCCTCACCAGTCTGCCTTCTTTAAACATCATTCCGCTGTAATTGCTCTACATTTACGATCATCTCATCAATGCAATAGGATAACAAAAACGTATCATGCCTTTGCCTTCTTGATCTCTGCTGCCTTTGACATCGTCGACCACAACATCTTAATCTCTCGCCTCTCATCTTGGTTTGGTATTCATGGCTCTGTTCTCAGCTGGTTCAAGTCTTACTTATCATCTCGCTCCTTTCGTGTTAAATGTAATAACAACCTCTCTTTCTTTTATACTTCCTCTTGTGGTGTTCTCCAAGGCTCTGTTAATGGCCCTCTACTCTTTGTCGTGTACACTACCCCTCTCAGTACTCTGATCTCTTCCCTTTCCCTCGACCACCACCTTTACGCAAATGACACTCAGCTCTTCTCTTTCCACCCACTCAACTTTAATTCAAGCATATTTCACCTTAAAAATGCCCTTCACCGATAACTTCCTGGATGACTGTTAACCTTCTTATTCTAAACTCCCCTAAGACTGAATTCTTGCTCATCGGACTTAAAAACCAACTTGCCAAAATACACAACCCTTCACTTGACACCTTCCACTCTGCTCGAAATCTTGGCTTCATCTTTGGCGAACATCTTACCTTCTCTGACTAAATTACATCTCTCTCCAAAGCCTGTTACTATCACATTCGTCAACTCGGCTGTGTCTGGCATTACCTGGCTTCGTCAACTGCCGGTACCATTGCCACATCTGTCGTTAACTCTAAACTTGAGTACTGTAATTCTTTCTACTATAAAGTTTCTTAGTCTCAATCATCCCATCTCCAGCAGATCCAGTACTCTATTGCTCGTACTGCCGTTAAAGTGCCTAATTCTTTCGCTGTCAGCTTGCTGAGGAAATTTTGTACATGTAAGGAAAGGAAGGAAAGGAAGCGTATTTATATAGCGCCTTTTATATACTATGTATATCTCAAAGCGCTCAGGCATGGATCACACAGTTTTACCTGCAAATACACCATGCCTGCCTGTACAGTATATTATCAGGATTGCTGCCGATTTCAGTGGCCTATTGTATGTGAGATATCTTCCAAGATATAAGGCTGCCTTAATAGCTCAAGTCTGAATCCCATGATGACTATAATATCTGGAAAACAGTGCAGCAGTGCTAAGGAGAGGATCCGTAATGTCAACAAACTGAAGCAGTGGATGATTGACATGTAAAATTGGCTGCAGCAGACAGTCATTGATAAAGCTCGCACCAGTGAATAGCCTAAACATAGGCGAGCTCTTGTTTGTACCAGAGATGGACATTTTAAGCACTTGCTTTAACTTTCAGACTATTTATCACGTAGGTGGCTGCAGTGGGTATTAGTTACAAACACAAATGTCTCCTTCTAACAATGCTAAAGTCATTTGTTGCATAAACTTCTGGAGTTTGTCATCAAATATATCCCTGTAAAAGACGACATAGTCGTTGAAAACTGAGCCAAGAATTAAAGTGGAAAATAATAAGTTTTCTACCAGATGACACACATGCAAAAATGGCTGGTCGTAAAAGAGAAAGATATAAAATAGAGCCAAGAATTTCAGTACCCATTATGCTGGAATTGGAATATGAAAGCAAAGTCATTAAAACAAGCACTATTGTGTTCTATCGAACTCAAGTCTACCAAATGCAACATCGAAACGGCCAAAATTGGCATTTTTCCGTGGGAAAATATGTCCACCACAATCGCGAAACTACCAAAATCAGAATTCGCACACCTCTAAAATTGTATGTCTACTTCCGGTTTGTCTCAGAAACAACAGGTATCTAGCCGACCACATTTCCGAACCGTACGGAAAGTTTTATGGAAAATGGTAAAGAATTGCGTACGTAATCGTTCTAGACCGGATGAAATCGATACCGAAACCGAAATTTGCACCTCTCTAAAATCCGAATTCTATTTCTGGTTTCGTTGACCACTGAGAACAAAGTCAACGCTGATTAGTTATATCTCAGTTCCGGTTTATGTGACAATCCGTGGTAAAATATGTCCACCACAATCGCGGAACTGCCAAAATCGGATTTTGCACACCTCTAAAATCTGTAATCTACTTCCGGTTTGTCTCAGGAACAACAGGTATCTAGCCGACCACATTTCCAAGCCGTATGCAACGTTTTATGGAAAATGGTAAAGAATTGCGAACGAAATCGTTCTAGACCAGATGAAATCGATACCGAAACCGAAATTTGCACCTCTCTAAAATATGAATTCAATTTCCGTTTTCTTTGACCATCGAGTAGAAAGTCAACACTGATTTGGATGGACGGAAAGTTTGCAGCCAAGAACATATTTCATTTGCATTTACTCAATCTTTGATGCGTTTCTCAGTCCCCAGTGAGGCCACACTCGATAACTTATGTTTTCTTCAAACTTTTTTGCAGCGATCGTACTCAGTGACTGAGCTATGCTCAAAAGCTGACTTCAGAGTTTCATACATTTGCCTGTGTTTAGGCCTAGCAATACACTGTAGACTATGTTAGGCTACAGCCTACCGGTAATTGTAAGATTAGCGCAAGAGTGTTATTTAGGCCTACATTTGTATGTGCGGGATTCAATCCCGGGATCCCAGGATCGGCATTTTTCAATCCCGAAATCCCGGGATTGGAAAAGAATTCCGGGATTGCAATTTCTACATTCGACTTTATGAAAAAACAGACAATCTAATGTAATTGTTGTCATTTAAGACAACTTTTGACACTTTCAGTTTTTATCCGTCGCGACATTTAAGTCACGATCCGACACTAAAGCCAAATAACACCAACCGTAACAGTAAACCTAAGCTAAAAGCAAAACGCTTATAGCTATAACGACACTAACTATAACGGGCCGTCGCCATTTTTAAATTACAAAATCAATAACTGGCTTCAGTATTTCTTCATTGTAAAAGCCGCTGCTTTGAAACAGCAAATATCAGAATTGTATCCGCAAATTCAACGCACACAAGCTAGACATCACATCTTTTCAGTCAGCGGCTTGTGTCATAAATGTAAAAACTTGCCTCTATGCTTAGAATATTATTTATGGATAAAATTTTGAAATTATTGAGTGAGGTCAAGTTTTGCTAAGACTTCTGTCTAAGACTTTTGTCTAAGCCAAAAGTCTAAGACTGTATAATTAATTTTAACGACACACATCGTATATTCGATATGCTATCTTTTTTTCCCCCATTATTGCAAGAACTCATCATCATCATCATCATATTCGTTTATTTGTAGCATGGCAGAACGCATGCCATAACAATAGAAATGTAAAAAATGTACAATCACATATCACATAAAATAAAAAAAATAAAATAATGTCATCGATAGTGTCCTGAACTGTTCCATAAGTAAGTTTGCTAGAAGGTTACATATAACACTGTAGGAGCAGAGAGCTGTATCTAGGCCTAGTATGCGTTTTTATAT
>Ga0209780_1005115_pt1 | contig 10285 bp, 6 predicted proteins | sample WorMetexBAHAMAS2_FD_187384 | JGI IMG/M metagenome (GOLD analysis project Ga0209780, IMG submission 187384) | Marine gutless worms symbiont microbial communities from Max Planck institute for Marine Microbiology, Germany - Inanidrilus exumae... | ecosystem: Host-associated > Annelida > Digestive... | reverse complement strand
CAGCATTATGGTAGAAACCGTTAAGACTGTTATGTTAACGGTGGCGGTGGTTTGTAAAATTAGCAGCTTGGCGCCACTAGCTTAGCAGTCTTAGCGGCTTGGCACAATAGCAGTTAGCGGTGGCGGCGTATAGTGGCGGTTCCGGGGACTATATGTGTGTGTAGCAGGACCTTGTCAAATAACAGCAGTACACCATCATCAGATCAGAAGAATTGTGCATCTGCTGAGGACAGTGGAATGCCTTGTCCTGTTCCAATACAGCCTCATTCTGCTAAGGTTTACCACCGGAGTTCTCGTTCATTTATTCTTTTTTTGTTGTTTAGCCACTGTTGGTTTGCCATCAGTAAAGGGCATTAGACTCTGAAAGTTTCTGCAGAAGTAATCCTCAAAGATTTTCCTAAAGATGTCTTTGAAGAGTTGTCTTACATGCAATGACTTTGGAAAATTGTCTGTTCTTTATATTGTACTTTGTGTATATTCATGTGATGTCTGACTTGATAAGGACTGAGATCCACTACTTTTGGTTTTTGTTTAAATGTCTCTGCTTTTAGACATGGTATGTAAAGAAACTAGGTAACACCACTGAGGTGAACTCTATCTGTCTAGTGTCTTCACTGTAATCTGAATGCGCAATTTGCCATCAAGAAGGGCATATATGCAGTAAGTACAAGTATTGTGATTAGTATGTCTGTGTATCTCTCTGTCTGTCTCTCCGCGAGGATATCTCCGGTAATACACGTGCGATCTTTACCAAATATTTGGTGCATGTTTCCTATGGTTGTGGCTCCGTCTTCCTCTGGTGAAGTCTGCTATCTACGACTGCCTTGTTGTATTGTGATATGTGTGTGCATGCGTTGTGCTGGTGGTACCAGTGATTTTGTGCAGGGTCAGTGATTTTATACCCCAATATGTTTAGTTAAAAATACCACAGTACTCGGCAATATCATGGTGATGGCCGCTGATTAATATTAAGTAAGTAAATAAATATGTAAGTTGAAGCTGTATATGGGATGTGTCTTTTGACTAGTACATAATTAAATAAGTAAAAATTATACGGGTACCGAATGAGTGGCCATAGATGTGTTCGATGTTGAGTCCACAGCTTAATGAATAATAATGCAACAGTAATACATTGAAACCTTGAATAGCAATTAAGTAAGGCTATATTGAACTAAAGTGCATTAAAATTGACCAAAAGCCAACTGAACTGAGTTTGCATAGTTGTAAGTTAGCAGATGATTTAGCAGGTAAGAAACTGTACATTTAAGTAAGTATGTAAGCATAAGTAAGACTACAGTTCAGTGTTCCCAAAGTCTGAACTTTGATGTCTGAATGCCAGTGAAGTTGATTTAAAGTCTGTATTTTCTAGCATCTGTGGGAATTTTTGCCACATTTATTATACTGCTATTGGCTTTTTGTGGACTACTGGACATTCCAAAGTTTAATTTATCTTCATATGGGATGTGTCTTTTGACTAAAATAGTACATAATTAAATAAGTAAAAATTGAGCGGGTACTGAATGAGTGACCCTAATAGATGTGTTCGATGTTGAGTCCACAGCTTGATGAATAATAATACAACAGTAATACATTGCAGCCTTGAATAGCAATTATTCATATGCATTTACTGCATTATTGTTTAGATGATTATGGGAAGTACTTAAAAACAGAGCCGTGGTACTAGTGGTATTGTGATACCAAAAAGTAGTGTGAACTTCATGGTACTGGTACTGTCAAAAATGGTACCGTACCATAGTGATATAGTACCGTAGTACTGCCCAACACACTATGCATGTGTGTGTTTTTGTCTCTGTGGAGTAAAACTGGACTTTAACAGTGTGAGATTAATTTAAAATATTATTGTAACATTTAAAACAGTGATGTTGCTTGATTTGTAGGAAAATGCTATACAGCCGTCAGTGCCTGAACTGACGCTGTTGTGTGACAGACTGCCATCACCTGCATCTAATCATTGGTATAACTCAAGTGTGAAGAGCATTTGTGGTTCAGCAGAGCAGATGCAGTCAACTGCGGCTAATAGCATTGAAGCAGTCATCGCAAATGTCTCTGATTCTGTTAACGGCCTGCAGATTCAGTCCTCAAATGTCATGCAGCAAACTGGTAGACAGCCGCCAATACTTGAGAAGTTATATGAGCCAGTTACAGCTACAAATAATGGTGGAGCAAATAGCGTGAATCAATGCTGTCAACATTGTGTCAGATGTCAGACAAAATTGTCCTCCGATGAGCAAAACACACCTTATGATGATAAACGTGGTGGAAATGAGAAGGGATCATATAACGTGACATATGCCATGGACAACTTTGTACATAGCTCTGCACCTGCCAATGTGTCTGTTGAGTCATCTGTTGTGCCAGATATCATTGAGAATGGCATGTCATCACCAGGTGTTTGTGCTCGCAGTCTGAGAATACCGAATGTGTCTGTTAGCTCTGCTGAAAGAGTGTCAATGCACTGCCATCCTGCACTGTCGATGGAACCTCTGTCAGCTGCTGAGCTGCTTTTGCAGCCGTCAGTAGCACATGGTGGTTCACGGCATGAAGTAGAAAGTGTACACTTACCTACATCAGCTACATCATCATATTGTCCACCATCACACAGTGGACAGCCAGTGACAAGTGGATGGAGACAGAGTGGTCAGTTTGGTCATCATCCATTGCCACGTGGTCCACGCTTTGTTCAAGCCAGTCATCAGCATCGTGCACCATATGAATCACCACAGGCCTTAGAAGCAATTGGGCAGCTGACTTCACAGCATCCAGTCCTGCCTGGGAGATTTCTGTCTCCAGCATCACAGCAGACATCACATGCTGGGGCACGTCAACCATGCCGTATCTCTCCTACTCACAGTTCACGTTTGCCTTTGACTGTCAAGTGTAAATCTCCTGCGTATGAGGATGATGGTCAATGCTGTGTATCTCATGTCAGTCCACCAGCCGGTGCCAAGGTAATGCAATATACAAAATTGCATCAACCATCCCCCATGATGCCTGTTGCAAACCAGCATGATGAATTACCTGGTAGCTCAAAAGCTGTCCGTTTTACTAGCCAGCCTGGAACTGCATTAGTGGGACCAGCAGTCCAGTGTAATGCATCTATTTGCCAGCAAGCTGTCTTGTATGATAGTGGCCGAGGTGATAGCCAGAGCAGTTCGGCATTGATGAATGACAGCCAGCACAGTGAACGTCGTGTAGACCTACAGCAGTTACCTGTACACAGTTTAACACCTGTAGTTACCGTGGCAACTACCAGTTGCCCGAGAACTGTCAATGACCTGCTGCGAACTGTCCAAATCCCGAGCGCTGACAGATCAGAGGTATTGCCAAAAGACTTTGTTACTGTGGACGATTTTGTAGAGTCAGTGCTTGGCCACAGTTCTGCGGCAACAGACAGTGGCCTACAAGTGAATGATTCAGCAGGTTCTGTGGACATGAACACTCCACTAGTGACATCATCGCCATCTTTGGCCGTGGATAATTGTAACAATGTATTGCATGATGTTGGAGATTCTTTGGCTCATAGTGATAATGGCAGTTCTCGGCAGCCTTTGTATGCGAAGAAATGCAAAAAAGTAGGCGTGGCATCAGACACACATGCGAACCTTGAGTACTTCCAAGACAAAATAAAAGTCAATGAAACAACTGAACAGTTTTCGTCTGGTAACAACTGTGTCAAACTGTGCTCTGTTGCTGTGAATACGTCTCTGTATTGGTCTCCAGCTGATGTCAGAAGTAACCAGAGTAATGTTGCCAGCAGTAGTGCCTCGCCGCTGCATAACGACGCCCAATGTTTGAAACGTTTCAACTCCTTTGATGCTAGTTGTAATGACAATACAGCTCAGGCTGCCATTGACATGGCAATACGACGTAACAGTGGCTTTGCTAGGGATGCGGACTCTGCTAATGCAGCTGTTTCACAGGGACTGTATCTTGGTGACAGAGATGTAGAACTTGTCAGTGACGCTTGTGACAGCACTGCTGATATCAGCTTACGTACACCTCCTCCACCAGTGTTTCCAAGTCCAAGCGAGGAGAGTGTAGTTTCGGAGATGATCATGGATATGCCAGAGTATACTGCTTTGTCGCAAGAAAAGTGAGTAAAAGTAATTGGTATAACAAGATATAATGACATAGATAAATATCTGTGTTACTGTAGCCATGAGGCAAATAGGTCAGTCTTGAGACTGGATTAAAAGTAAAATAATGAAAATGCAGAAATGAATAACTGTAGTTGATTATTGCAGGAAACAAATGCATATGTTGACATGCTTGTCATAATTTCCTCGAGTTGCGTGTATGCTAATATACTGTAAGGTTATAGTGGAAGCCTGAACGGGGTCCACATTGGAGGCAGGTATAAAAGTTATGGGGACTTGAAGTGTTAATAATACTAATAATAGCAGACAATAAAAGCTTACAGCAGGAGCTGACCAGCTCACTAACAATTATGCAATTAGATAAAATAGTTAAAATAGAAAAAGAAATAATATTACGACATCTCATAAAATTTAGTAAATAGAAATGTTTTAAGTTTCCTTTTAACGGCTGAGTAGCTGCTTATGGTCTTAAGGTCTGACAGAAGGCTGTTCCAAGCTGTGGGACCAGCAACACTGAATGCCAGCTCCCCAATCTTCAGTGATGTCCGTGGGACAAGCAGGGCGTTCTTGTCGGCTGACTGCAGGCTTGACTGTCTTGTGGTGACAGGCTGTAACAGCTCGGCGATGTAGTTTGGTGACTGTCTGTTCAGTGCCCGATAAATGAGCAGACACAGCTTATACTGTATCCGTGCTCGGATCGGCAGCCAATGCAACTCGATGGTGGCGTCCGTTACATGGCCTCGCGGTCAAAGGCCGCACACGAGCCGCGTGGCAGTGTTAATGACCCGCTGCAGTGGTGCGGCGGTGGAGTAGGGCAGACTGGCGAGCAGAGCGTTGCCGTAGTCAAGTCATGTCAGCACATGCGCTGCCACGACGTTTGTTGATTCAAGCTATATATAAATTGTTGACTTGCTTCCTTATTTATATACTTCCTTAAGAATAGGCCCGTTCCATGTCCAGGCCTGAGGTCATAAGAGTCGGCCAAACCTGGCTTTAGTTTTTTACATTTTGTGTTACAGTATATTTGTTACAGATGCATGTTTGGTTTTTGTGTTCCATTCTGAGCTCTGACACCATTGGTTAGGCGACAGAAAGGTTATCTAGTGTGTAGAAATACGTTTTGGTTATTCTCATATAAGTTCTTTTTCGTGGATCCAGCTTAAACTGGAGCAGCTGCAGAAATGAAGGCTCGTTAGATAAAACTGAGAGTATGTGTATGTGAAATTACATTTTCTAGGACAGATGTGTTCATTGATACACACGACATGCATGAATTTGCTGGTGATCGAATACTTCTGACTGATGAGGTATAGTTATGCATTCGAAACTTGTTTTGTATGTGCTAAGATTATTTGTTTTGTTATTTTGTCTGTGTCTGTTCCATTGTTTTAATCTAGTGGCTTCATTGCTTGACGAGCAACATCTGTTGTGCTTTCTTCTACCTTTTATCGTGCCCCTGCATTGTTCATTACACCTCCCCATCCCTGCTGCCACCCTCACAACCCCCATTCTTCTGCCACATTGTCAGACACATAAGACACTGATCTTCAGCTTTTTATTGAAATTCAAACTGGAAATGAAATTTATATGGCACTGCTGTGTACAATGACAAGGATCACCATACCATAATAATCTCTATATACATAGTCAAAACGTTGGGCTGTTTTTAAATGTATTAGTGTCAGTGACGTCATGTACATAGTTGGCAGACTGTTTCAAGAAATAGAAGAGTAATGAAAGATGGATTCCTTAGTGGAAAAAATATCTGTGGTGCTGTGTGTTAATACAACTGGTTTTGTTTGTGTTCATTGACAGCTGAATGCAGATTACTCATTTGAACAAAGTCGAAGCTGTCAGTCATGTTCACAACACGTGGAGAGCGTAAAAACACCGAGTCCCTCTCTCAACAGCCAGGCCAGATTGTCATTCAGCAGTGATCACGGTGGCTCTGTGAAAACGGCTGATAGCTTGGACATGGTGCTCAGGCAAAGTGTTGAGTCAATATCACAAACAACTTCATTTCAGCACGCAGAAAATACATATTTGTAAGTACTTCTCAGAGATGTTAAAGTCCGGAGGCCAGACTGGGCTTGAGGCCAAAATTTTGGCCTCGGCCTCGTAACACTGGCCTTCACTTTATGGCCTCATTTTCGAGGCCAACGTTTTACTCTCAACCTCGGCCTCAAGGCCAAAATTTTGGCCCTGACATCTAGTATAGTATTCAGTCATCGCCTTAAGCGTTTGGCTTCAGTCTCGAGCATTTGTCCTCATTTAACATCACTGATACTTTTCTAACTGTTGCTAGTCAAAACTGAAATTTTACAGTGAGCAGTTTAATTAGAGTGAATTTTGCAGTTAGAACTGGTTTGGATTGTCAGGAATCAGAAGGTTATAACTATGCCTGTGACTGTCATGAGGTTGTTTCGAAGTGATTACATATATGATAATATGTCTATGTGTATTGAGTAGGTATGATGAGACTGTAATGCTTAATACGGACATCCTGCCAAAACTGAACTACATTCCGATGACTTGGAACGACCGCAGAACAAGTGACTCGGGATCAGTTGCTGACATGACATCAATTGTCAGTGCTGTCAACGCAGCTGCAGTCAAATATCTGAGTGACCAGCAGTTAGTGCAGCAAGCTGTTGCAGCAGCTGGCAGCAGAGGCAGAAGAACATTGCCAGGATCAGCCCAGCATCTGCAGCAGCCGGCTGCATCATCGTCAAATGCCAGCATGTACGGCATCAAGTCTGCCAACTTGTCTCTGGCAAGCATGAACTACTTCAAGAAGCACAGGCTTGGAAATAACAGAGCTCATCCCAGTGTTTCAGAGCCACAGTCTGCCACACCTAGGCAGATGTCAGAGTCAAAGATGGACGATTTGCTGAACTCAATTACTTCACAGGTCAATCGCTTGCAAATGACGATGTCACCTAAGCATTCTGCTCATAGGAATAGTGTGACTGGTGACAGTGGTGGATATTTGAACAACAAAGTCCATTTCAATAGGGAACAGTTAGATCTTAGCAATGAATCATTATTTGGTAATGAAAGTTCTCAGTTTGTGCCAACAAGGCAGCATGGTAGAAAGAGTTTTGATGGCAGTGCACTTTCTGATACTGTGTTAGACGAAACATGTATTCCTAAAAGACAACATCTATCACATCATCAAGTGCCTCTGGATGGCAGTAAAGTATCATATGTATCATAAATATACCAAATTCTCCAATGGTGGTGCAACTTCATGCCATTTAGTGAACACTGGAGTTTGATGAAAATGTTGTGATTAACCATGTCAGGTCTCTGCCATATCACATACTGTCATACTCTGCCACTGAGTTTCTTTGCCTCAGTTTATTCAGTTATGGGTGAAATTTTATGAAATTGTTTGAAGGTTAAAAACAATTTAGTGCATTTTAGAGACGATTTGGAATCGCTTCTGGGAAACATTATATTATTATGCTTTATGGGGTATCTGTTGCAGTGGGAAACTCAGCTGCAGGAATCCCAGTAGGGGATTAATGCGTATATTGCCTTTGCAGTGGTCTGGGTTTCTAGTGATTTTTCATTTTTCAGAGATTTTTATTTCATAATTTTGTGTCAGTTATTTTGCACAAATGCTGTGAAATGTCTCATTATATTGGCATATGTTTTAAAATTTTGTGAGGTATTTTTTGTGGGCATTTATGAAAGCCTGGGCATTCATGCAGACTAGTTTTAAAAATACATGTCTGTGGCTACAGGTATGTATATTTTACACCTAAGCCATAGAACCATTAATAATAAGTGTGATTACATATGTATTTTACTTTGTAATTTGGAAATTTTGCACATTTATGTGAGGTACAAGTGCATGCAAATTTTTTAGTGCTAGATTAAGTGTTTTTAAAAACTAATTTTGAACTACTTTTCTCCAAACATACATTTGTTAAAATATAATTTTTCACAGTAAATTATTTTAAAGGCATGATATGACCTAAATTGTGTAGGAAGCATCGTTAGGGTCAACGAACCAGCCTCTAGATGTTGGTAGTGTACTGTAGTTTCATTTGTGCAGGACTTCAAAAATGTAGAAAGTTTTTGTCTGTACTTAGTGGTTTGTCTTACATTTCTGCAATAGGCCTACTGTTTCCTTTTCTTCATAGTTTACTGAATGGTTGTCACTGAAGGATGACAGTATACAACAGCAGATGTTTTCATTGTGAAGTGTGACACCGTAAGATTTTTGCCATTTGCTTATGGTCGCTAAATCAACATGTATGTGTTTAATATTTTTCAAGATTTATTGCAAAAACATGAAGTTGGTTTTAAGATTTGTGCAGTCAACTGCATAAACATGTTAATGTTCAAGATGTTAAACTTGAATAAATAGTACTGAGAAGGTCAATGCTTTTCAGTCGACAGCTGTATAGTAAGAGGTGATTTTAGATACTGCGCAATGTATCATGGTGTGTATTCTGTAACATTGCATTAGAACTTGTGTTTTATGATACCTTCTAATGTTTTTAACTTGAAAATAGATTTTGCTTATTGCAACGATGTTCTAGTCAAGACATCAGTGGTTATTAGCAGCGTTACCAACTCTACGTTACATTAACACTACAAAGTATGCAAGAAGAACCAACAAAATATTGGCATTTCTTTGTCACGAACTACGAGCGCCTGAGCTGTTTCCTATGCATAGCTTTGTTACACGGCAATCCACCAGAAAGTTTTAAAACAGCACTAAGAATGACATATCACCCTTTAAAAGGGGCATGTTCCGGGTCACGTGACCATTTTTACCGCGCGACGCTATGCTAGCGCGGTATAAGCTGTCGTTTGTCCGTCTGTCTATCTGTCTGTCACACGCCGGTATTGTACAAAACTGCTAGGCCTAAACGTAGGATCACTCAACTGCATACGATAGCCCATGGACTCCAGTTTTCTGATACCAAAGATCTGCAACAGCTGAATGTGGAGTGGTGAAATTTTGTACACGGGTAGGCTATATCAAGTATCAGCACATGGATGTCAAATCACCCTTAAATGGGAGTGATCAGGATCACGTGACCTATTTTAAATTTTGTGACCCCAATGATATCTCTGGAACTGCTGAACCAGGAATCGTCAAATTTTACAGCATATATATACCTCGCTAGCATAGCGTGGTAAAAGCCGGTCACGTGACCCTGACCACGCCCGTTAGGGGGTAGTATGTCTCTGTCAACCCGATGCTAGCATTTGATATATTCTACCTGCACACAAAATTTGATGACACTTGCTTCAGTCGTTCTAGTAGTATAATCGCGGGTATCGAAATTGAAAGTAGTTCATGTAAATTTATAGAGACTATATGAAATCCTAGTCTACGGATGACAAACGACCTCTAAAAAGGCTGTGGTCAGAATTGCATGACCTACTTTCAATTTCGATACCCGCGATTATATTTCTAGAACGACTGAAGCGAGAGTCATCAAATTTTGTGTGCAGATAGAATATATCAAATGCTAGCATCGGGTTGACAGATACAGACTACCCCCTAACGGGCGTGGTCACGGTCACGTGACCGGTTTTTACCACGCTATGCTAGCGAGGTATATGCTGTCGTCGTGTGTCTGTCCGTCTGTCTGTGACACACCGGTATTGTACCAAAACGGCTCAACGTATAATCAAGCAAACAACGTCGTATAATAGTCCAGTGACTCTAGCTTGCGGATGCCAGACGTGCGAAATTCCTACGGGGTGCCAAATAAAGGTGGGTAGGTTAAAGGTTCAAATTGGCGATTTTCTATTAACATGTCGCTATATCTCGGAAACGGTGCAAGATAGGGACTATGAAACAGTGATAGATTTCGTATGCGCTCTATCAAATGGTGCTATTTCCTGTGACCTTGAGTGACCCCTGGCCTAATTACCCCAAACCACCCCATTTTCGCTATTTTGTATCGCCTGTCGTATCTTCGTCGTGGGTAGAGAACTAGAGATAGAGACTTCAAATTTGGTAGATAGGTTGTTCGTAGCTAGCCAGGGCTGGAAAAACCTAGGTTTTTAAAAAAATTCGGTTATTTAATTTTAGGTTTTAGATTTTTTTTCTACGAAAACCAATGTCGCCAAACACGAATGTGTGACCCAAAAGCATCTGAAATCTGCATCCCATAGGACTCGTACAGTAAAAATGA
>Ga0209780_1005114_pt1 | contig 10285 bp, 8 predicted proteins | sample WorMetexBAHAMAS2_FD_187384 | JGI IMG/M metagenome (GOLD analysis project Ga0209780, IMG submission 187384) | Marine gutless worms symbiont microbial communities from Max Planck institute for Marine Microbiology, Germany - Inanidrilus exumae... | ecosystem: Host-associated > Annelida > Digestive... | reverse complement strand
AGGTAAATTTTGGTGACGATCGGTTAAGGGGTTTAGGTGTGGCGGGGGGTCAAATTTTGGCCTTTCCCATTGACATTGATCGTCGTCCTTACAACACTCTCGCACTACCGTGCGAGTGTGTGATGACAATGACAGTAACTACGATGGCGATGATGACAATGATGATGACGTGATGGCTGTGACTATGTCGACGTTGCTGATGATGCTATGCATATGTTGTGTTTCAGCTGCTGAGCGTGCTGGAGAACTCGCTGAGCAAGCTGGCACGCTATGACCAGTCCTCACTCTTTTCATCAGTAATTCTCTCGTTAACGGAAAATTTCGCATTTTTGCTACTTCTTGCAATCACTACTACCTGAGCGCAAACTGCTTGCTGCTGAAGCCGATTGTTGACACTTTTGAAGAACTTTCCTGCGTGAGATTTCAGAGCGGACTCAAGAACGATGCTTGTATTGCAGACATTATTACCGCGGGCGCGACGCAATGCTAGTGCAGCATATGCTGTTGTCGTATGTCCGTCCGTCTGTCTGGCACATGTTAGTATTGTACCGAAACTGCGACATGTAGGATCACGCAAGCAACGATTTGTGATAGCCCAGGGACTCTAGTTTTCTGATGCCAGAGATCTTGGCGAAATTCGAACGGGGTCACTCCCAACGGGGGCGCCATATAGAGGCGGGGGTAGGTTAAAATCGGTGATTTTCGACCAATGCCAAGATCGCTATATATCAGAAACAGTGCAAGATGGCGACATAATTATTATAAATGTTAAAAAATGCAGTTTATACACACTGTTAACGGCAAAAACCACAAAATCATAAAAATGCAATGTTAGCTACATTAACATAGCCTGAATGTCAATGTTAGTGTGGTTAACATTGCCTTTTTTTATGATTTTTGCGATTTTCGATTTCGATCCGTCGCCGTTAAAAGTGTGTATAAACTGCATTTTTTTCATATATATTGTTCGTTCGGTTTGTGCAGTTAAAAGCACAGCAGTATGTAGGCATGATTAATGACTTAACGTAAGAAAGAAAGCGATAACGACTTAGTGTTTGTATTTCTTTGCCCCGCATCATGGCGGCCAGAACAGCTGGCATAGATAGAAATGAAGAAATCACGTTACTGTCACCTTATCTATTAGACGGCGATCAAGAACGGACGAATCCATTCGCAGCAGCGAGGGGTGACAAGTCGGCGATGCGGCTGTTTGCCAAATTACTTTGGACACTTGTTCTTATTCTTCTGGACATTTTTCCTGCACCACTGTCCATCTCTCTAACCATACAAGAGCGGAGAAAATGCAAGAGAAGGGAAGTAAAGACCTGCGTCCCGGAACCACATTAGTATCCCTCGACCAGGGCCCCCGCATTTGTAAACCCGGCGCTGGGGCTGTATACCCACCAGCTTTTTTACTGGCCCGCATAATGGGCAGTATTCATTTTGCTCGCTGGTGTATGTCGTCTGTCTGCGTCGTCTGTCGTCGTATGTAACGCTGCCGGCGGGTCGGGCGCGTGGGCGGTCGGGCGCGGCCGACACTCACGGCGGGCCACTACGGTTACGTCCCGTTAGGGCGACACCTAGTTAAACATTTGTCGTCGTAGCGTATCATAAGTAACTAGGCGTACATAACAATCCTAGCGCGGGATAATGTCGCTGTTTGCCAGTGCGATGGACTCCGGGCCGTGTGGTTCGGGTCTATTTTAATACCTTCACTTGCAGTTAGTCAAGCCGACTGGTCGCCTGACGATGCGTTGTTGACCGTCGCTGACGATGGGTCGCTGCGCCGTGGCAGAATGGGTTCCTGGACGTCGGGTCACTCTGGCATCTTTCGTTGATCCCTACTTCAAGACGACTTGATACCTAAAATAAGAAAAGTAAAGCTTATAAATTTCTGTAGCGCTTTATGCACGATACTCGTCGCTGAGGCGCTCGTTTAATTAATTGGCTTTTTGCAACATTTCTGTGTCTACAAAATGGTTAACAAATTGTCGCAGTTGTATACGTCGCGAGAAAGGGAAATGAAACGAATAGACCACGGAGTTATGCGGTAAACATGGGGCACTGAGTTATATTTATTTCAAATACTGGTGATGACCGCTGAATTCTTTTTAGGCCGCATCGCAAATGATCGCGTGCATTGCATAGATATGGCCCGTTACTACAGATGAAGTACGTAGCGTGGTCTGTCTGTCTGTCTGTCTGTTGGTCACATGGATGTATCCTGCAATAACGGCTGAACCGATCGAGATGCCGTTTTGGGGTTGACTCACGTAGACCCAAGGAAACTATTATTAGATGGGGTCGAGATCCCTGTGGGAAGGGGCCGTTTTGGGGAGATGCCCGGCCCATTGAAAATCATTGGGAGTCTGTGCTGTGGTATACGCAGCAAAAGGGATCATTCAATCCTCAATAACGTTACGACAATCGACTACAATGCTCCCCACGTAAAATAGTCAAATTCACAGCGCAAAACTGCTCACTTAGTTTTTAAGTTGCTTTCAGCTTCATGGGCCGTAGCCTCCCGGATCCCCTGACCAGGGGCTTTGCCCCTCGACCCCACTGGGGGTACAGCCCCAGACCCCCATGATCGCCATGACTCGGTGCTGTACCCCTAAACTGTATATTCTTGCCTCGCCTCATGGTTGTAACATCGTAAACGCTCGGCTGAGAACTGTTCGAAATTTTACTTACTTAATTCTTAACGGTGTATGATCCCGACCTTCCTGCTGAGCGTAGCGCCCTTAATGTTTCACTTCGTCACTGCTTACTATGTCGCATGGCCTACGTAGAGAAGTAGATAGTCACGGGCTTTCGGGGTTGAAACCGCCGATGAAAAAGTGTGGTCTCAAAATTGAAGTTGATTTTTCGATGCCTCTAAACTTTAAAAAGTGCGTAAAATATTTTAAAATGTGCAATTTTATACTAACATAATCCAAATTCGCTGGCACCCTTTCTATACACGCAGTGAGTCCATACTCAAGGAGTCGACAGCAGTTACCTTACTCCAGCTTTGGCCCCAGACCTGAAATTCCAGCCTCGGGCTACGGAGTGACTATAGAATATTTGTAAATCGTGCCGCATATCCTTGGCGTTTTGCCTTTACCAAACCGTCCCGTTTCTGGACACGTTCTCGAGACCACGCTGTCCGACGGCAACAACCAGCACGGCACAAGACGGGCGAGTTGTTGACGTGCTGCCACGAATCACGTATTCGGGTCGCATTAACCACGTGTCTAATCTTGTTGGCAGGGTTTGGGCCGGCATTCGACGAAGGTTCGGGCCGGTCTTCGCGCACCAGGAATGGTACGGCCAAGTGCGGGTTCAATATCGCCTTTTTAAATCGACAGGATGCCGATATGTTTGATTCCAAAATGTTGCCACTATCGACGTATCGGCGGTGTCGATATTATTCGTTTGTTTTGACCGTTTTGTCGTCCCAAATCGCACACCGCGCGACCGACGTGGTCGCCAGCAATCTCTACAGCTTGGTACGAGTTTCAGCTTCGAAACATTCAATTTTGCATTTTTTTTGTCTACATTAATCAGTTGACGAGTACGTACGTACTTTGTCCAAGTAACAGGGATGAGCGCGGGCACACGCCACGTAAGTAAGTTAGTAAGTAAACAGTGTACAGCAGTTAGCATCAGCTTAGCTTTCACCGCTACGGGAAGCTCACATGCCATATGGTCCGGTGTTACCTGCCACCCGGCACGCGTACATAATTATGATAACTATCGTGTAAACGTTTTCAAAATTAGACCGATGCCACACCCGCAATTTTATCGCGCGATTTCGTCGCGCAACTTTATCGCGCGACAAAGTCGCAAGTGTGACATGGCGTGTCGCGCAACTTCTCAACAGTCGCACAACTCCTTTTTCCGATTAGAGCAGCGCTCTGTTCTGTGGGTTGATAGGGTCAGTCAAGGACTCAAGGTCATCGACATGATCGGCAATGTCGCCATTTGTTAAAGCGCGTGCGGCTTCCTATATTCGTTTTTTTTCATAAAAGCTATGCGCCATGCGTCTCTCTCGTACCGTTTTCAAGATACAGCAAATTATTTGACGAAATTCACAAATTTGTCCTACGTCGTGGGTAACCCATCGGAATTTCATCAAGAGCTTTGGCATCAGAGAAAACTAGACAGGTTGCAGTGTATCTGAAGACACACTGCGATATAGGCTCGACGAGAACGTTTACCACAGGCGTACTCGACAGGTGGCACAACTGTTTACTTATTTACTGACGCACGAGCTGTTTAGTTCCTGCATTCGACGATACCTAGTGTCACGTGCCTGCGACTGATTAATACCAGTGTTATCTGCCGTGTTACTTACTTTCATTTTTTAATTCAGTTTGCTTTTCTTCAACATATCGCTCACCATATCTATAATCTATGGCTCTAGGCCGCACCAGCACTGCAGCATAGGCCTACTGTTGGATGATATCGGACAACGGACGTTGCCGAAAATTTGGGTAAGTCCCTTTAAGTTGCGTACAGCCCAGGAGAAAGATTCTGAATTGATTCTAACGTTAAAAGTAGAAACTAGACATTCCGTAGGGGGACCATTTGGCCGTGAGTTTTCGGCATTTGTAATCATTGCGGAGTTACGACGGCCTGAACTCGCAAGACCTGTGAATTTTGTGAGCAATTTTTGCGTTTTTTAGAAAAACGACTTTTCTCAAGCTGTCGCTACTGCGCGGATCGCGCCCAAAATCTGCCATGTCAGCTCCCCACATTTGGCTCACACTCTGCCCAATTCGGTTCACTTTCGGCGGAGTTATTACCGAACACGTGAAGACCGTTTTTGCCCCGTAGAGTGTTTACAATATAGGCTCTTAAAGCCTATAACTAGAGCTTATAAGCTAGCGTGTGGCGCTGTTATCAGTTTATTGTTTAGTCGATTTTTTATAGAACATTGATGTTTGAGTTGTGACAGACAGACGAACGGGCGAACAGACGGACCCAGGGCCGTAGTATATACTGCACTAGCAAAGCATCGCGCGGTAAAAGTCGGTCAGCACTAGTCTTGGCAGTGTTACGGCCAGTAATTCAGCGGCACCTTTTGGCTCGAAGTGGCTCGTGACGTAAAACGTTGAAATAAAAATAAAAGGCTCAGCTATGGCCGAGAGACCCGCGCGACGCTCTATGTCACTTGAAATGTTGTCCTACTGTTGTACGAATAAGCCGGGTTTATAGCGGGACAACTCAACTCAACTCGACGTCGCGTTGAGTTGAGTTGAGTTGTCCCGTCATAAACTCGGCTTAACGCAAACAGATCTCGTGTCAGCCTGGGGAGCTCTTATTTTTAGTCGGTTACCTACATAGTTTTGTACACGCATCGTTGCGTTTGGCTCAGCTATCGCACAGCGAGCATGCGATGCTTCGTGTCACATACAAGTAACGCCGAAGTGAGCCGTACGTGTGATCAACAAACTTCCACGACAACCAACGTACGTTATTGATGACACGTGTATTCCTTTGCAAACGCACCGTCGTGGACACGGACCACCGTGGCGGATGGACACAAATTTTCGGCGGTAAGGGATCTAAACCGGAAACTTCTCGGCCGGTCGGAAAACGCAATTTGGCGCCCCAGTTGGGGTTGGTCCCATCGGAATTTTGTAGAGATCTTTTGCGTCATAAAGCTAAAGTCCCACGGCTATCGTATGGCATTCTTGCGTGATCCTCTCTTTAGCCGTTTTCGTAGAACTCCGACTTGTGACGGACGGACGGACAGACAGACAGACACACAATGACAACAAATACTGCGCTCGCAGAGCGTCGTGCGGATAAACATGACAGAAATGATAAAACATTTAGTAAACGCAGCATAAAAACGTTACAAGTAGGCTGTTACGTTCAATTCGCACTCCTAATGCCTTGCACGCCTATACACTGTAGCATGAGCTAACGGAAACAACAAAACAGAATTTTGCGGTTGTCATCAGCACGGTTTATGACAGGTGATAGCTAGGTAAACAGTTTGAAATTAACTAAACAGTTTGAAATTGAGTCATTGATAAGTAAATAAATGTAAAAAACAAATCATAGTTAAAATCTTGAATCCAAACGACGCGTAAAAATCATTTAAAGACTCAGTGCATAGAGTATCAGTCATTACGAGTACAGTACAAGTAATAGCCACCGTAAAACACTTTTAAATAGACAGCGAACGTCTAACACGGACGGTCTCTAAACGTTCACTGTGCTGGCTAATACTACTCTATACACGGCTTGCTTTTGCAAAGTTTAAATTTACTCGTTTTGTGCGCTCTGCTGGATATTGTGCTATAGCACATTTAATCGTGATATGCATATTCACGTTACTCATAAAAGAAAATATTATTTCGTTGCTGTTTTAATTGCTTCTTTTTGGAATATTTTCAACGTCTGCATGCTATTTTGACAGACTTTTTAATAAACAACCGTTGGCAGAATAAAAACGTTAAAAACGCAAAAATGTGATATAAATAAAAATAAACGTTTTTGCACATTTTATACATAGGTTGACAATGACGTGATTTCTTCAATCCAATCTGTACCGGCTATTCTTGCCGCCATGAGGTAGGTAGAGCACAGAAATGCAAACGTTTGCAGCACTTACAGTCAGATCGCCGATATAGCGCTGGAAATAAGCTTTTCTTACCTACCGATTCAAGTTTATTTAAACAAGGTGTCGCCCTAACGGAACGTAACCGTACTGGCCCGCAGTGCAGTGTCGGCCGCCCGACCGCCCACGCGGCCGGTAGCGTTACAGACGACGACAGACGACGCCGACAGACTACAGACGCCAGCGAACAAAACAATACTGCCTGGCCCATCAGGCGGGCCAGTAATAGCGTGACAAATCTGCAGCAGTTAAGTTCGCACAGTACGACATCGTGCTGTACAACATGCAGATCGTATCGTTATCATAGATAGATTACTGTGACGTCACTTCACCCTATCTATACGATCGTCAGTGACGGTGTAGTTTTGGGCCATCTTGTAGCCTAGTTGTTCGTTTTAACTTCTAATAAAGTGAAAATCAGACGCTGACAATATTACGTCAAAATGGCCGATATTTCACTGTTCCAGACACGATGCGACTGCAGTCGTAAAACCGATATACGACACGATACCGAATGTGCATCGACACCGGCAATGCGTTGAGACAGTATCGATTTACCGACCCAGCTCTAGTAGGGCCGGGCTGCTGGGTATGTTGACGGGCGACGGACGCCGACGGGCAAACGCCATCCGACGACTTCTCGGAGCGCATACAAATCGCGTCTGATGCAAACCGAACGATCGCGCGACGGATTGATACGTGGAGAACGAGCTGGACGCTTCGCCAGTTCGCTTTACAGTACGCACTGGTTACTTTAGTTCAACTGGGGCGCCGGTTCCTTCCCTCGCTTACCCTTTCAACAACTTTCCATTTTACTTTCTCAAGCTGTCGTAGATTCCTACATTCATAAGGCCCGATTCACAAAAAAAATTATAGGAAAAATCCTAAGTTTACCATAAGTTTTTGCAAAGTTTATCTTAAGTTTATCCTAAGTTATAAAGTAAAGATTTTAATAGATTTTAAAATGTAATTTACTAAAGCAATCGTAAGACTTACTACGTTCTTCTTATATTTGCAGAGTTTTGCAGACAATTCTGTGAATAAATGTTAAGTTATTTTTGAAATTGTATTTTCTTATTACGTTCCTCTTATGTTTTGCGTAAATTCATCCTAAGTTTTCTTAAGATTTTCCGAAGTCACTTTATCCTAAGTTTGTCCGAAAATTTTTTTTAGTAAATCTGACCCCAGACCATCTGCAACACCATTGTTCGTGCCACCTTCTCAGCAGGCATTCCTATAACTAAACAGAATGTCTGTCTTACAAGACTTGACAACAAGCGGCCCGATGTCCTCACGTTAATAGCATGGCAAGGCAAGAAATCTCTGACGTGGAATGTGACAATGCTCTGCACACCTGAAGACTCCCATTTACCTCTTCCTTTTCTGCCGCAGGCGCTGCTGAAATCGCTGCAGCCACTCGATATATTTCCTCTTTCCTTCAGACTACATATTTCACTCTTATCATTACGCTCGTCTTGTTTCTGTGAGGCTAGACGTCGTTAAAGTACAGTTTCCGGTTACCCACGCGAGAACTGTTTCTTATTTCAGCACCTGTCCATCTTGCCTCAACACTTTTAACTCCGTTTTCATTCGGGAGTCTTTCAGAATCGACAACGAAGACCCGGACCTCTAGCCACCACGGTATTTGTTTTTAGCTTCTTGTTACTGGCCCGCCTAATGGACCAGTATTGTTTTGCTCGCTGGCGTCTGTTGTCTGTCGTCGTCGTCTGTCGTCGTTTGTAACGCTGCCGTCGGGCGGTGGGCCGGCCGCCGGGCGCGTGGGCGGCCGACACTGCACGGCGGGCCAGTACGGTTACGTCGCGTTAGGGCGACACGTTTTTTAGCCCTTCGGACTAATTCGTCCTACCTTAAATAGTAGTAGGCCTAGTAGTAGTAGCAACAAAATACGACCAGCATTACCGTTTCGGAGTACGATTGGCTGTTATACTGTCCCATACTCATCTTTCGTCCTGCCACAGTGCTATTAATATTTCAACTTCACGTTATTTAGACGAGCCATTTTGCGAGGAGTAAAGTAATAAAAGGTTAACCAAATGGCTGTATTGTGTAGAATACGCACAATATAGTATTCGTCTCGAAGCGTTCGGCTATCTGTGCACAAACTGTTTACTTTCTGCATTCGACAAGGCCTAGTGTCACGTGACTCAATAGTCGATGCTCAATGGTGATTGGCTGCCTAAGACTGGGTGATGTCAGTTCTATCTGCCGTGTTGTCAACCCGCGTCGGACGTCGCAGAAAATTTGGGGCGGTTTCTTGTACGGAGTGTGTAGGCCAGGGGAATGACTCTGAATTAATTTCAACGGTAAAATTAAAACTAAAAGTCCTGTAGAGGGTTATTTTGGTAGCGTTTTTTGCGATCTGTAATCATTGCGGAGTGATGGCGGCCTGAAGTCGCAAGAAGTTAATTTTTTCAGAAATTTTTGCGCTTTTTAGTAAAGCGACCTCTTATGGGAATATTTCCAAAATTCTGTTCCGAAAGTTTTCATCGCGAAACCGATCGACGTGTTGTGTTCAAATTTCGTGAAATATGGCCGACGGGAAATCGGTGAAATAGTGCGTTGTTTACCTTACAAAAGCAAAATTTCGCCTGACTTTGCAGCTCTCGCTAATGCTCGGATCGCGCCCAAATCTGCCAGAACCAGCATCCGACAATGTACTCAGAGTGCTCCAGATTTCATCCAAATCGGTTCACGTTCGGCGGAGTTATGGCCGAACGCGTGTATCTTATCAAGAAATAGTCTTTGTGGACAAACGAAAGAAACACAAATTTAACATACCTGATACACTAGACGGACTAAAACGCGTGCAAAATAGCAAAATTCTTGGCGTCACATTCGCAGCATTTGCATATTTTTCGGACGACGAATAAATATGCTAATGAGCCTGAAACAGTTTGGCTTAGCTGTCTTCTGAGCGCCTCTGTGTCTTCGTTGTATCTGGTGCTATATGTAGAAAAGATTTTTTGATTACATCCCTTTCTATACCTTTTAGTCTGCTGAGCCTGTGGGATTGGCCCTTGACCTGGAAGACTATCATCCTTCTGTGCTATTACACTGTTGGTTGGATAATCTGACCTGTAAAATCGTCTCCGAAATGACCTATGAGGTGTCGAGTGGGACGTTAAACCCTACAATACCATACCTGAAACAGTTTCAGCGTTGTTTCAGCGTGTCTTGTTTCTTGTTTCGGTTTCGTGTTTCACACGTGCGAGTTGCTGAAATGAAACGGAAACAAACCTGCTTTGTTTCAGTTTCAGTTTCAAGTTTCGTTTCAGTCGTGAAAGCGCCGATTTACTGGCCGATCGAAATGCGGCGCGCCAAAGCATCCGGCGCGCGGATCGGACGCCAGCACCACGACGTGCCGGTACAGGACCCGGGATGCGGTGGCGGGGGAGGGGAAAAGGTGATGTACCGGTAAAGGCGCCTTCGTCGTGTTCTGTATGCTGCGCAACGTGGAAACCTAACCACCGTCCGAGCCGTCAGTGGACCCATTCGCCGGACATATACAGTACGGCCTTCACGCAGACACTGCGACTTGTTGCTGGCTACAGCTAGGACCCTAACATTAGCAGCTCTCTGGCAGTAAATGTGCAGTAGGAAGTCGTAACCGTACAGTAGGATTTTTGCACAAAATGTTATAACGTTGCC
>Ga0209780_1005113_pt1 | contig 10286 bp, 6 predicted proteins | sample WorMetexBAHAMAS2_FD_187384 | JGI IMG/M metagenome (GOLD analysis project Ga0209780, IMG submission 187384) | Marine gutless worms symbiont microbial communities from Max Planck institute for Marine Microbiology, Germany - Inanidrilus exumae... | ecosystem: Host-associated > Annelida > Digestive... | reverse complement strand
CGCCTTGATGGCGTCAGACGCAACTATAGAGTTATTTTATTGGTCCGTAAAGTGTAGTTGCGATTGCCACCTCACCTGCATCGTGTGGGCCACAAGTTTACAGCAATGCGTTTCAATGTTCCCCAACACCATCAACTGGTCCCTTCCAATGGCTGGTGGCAAAAAAGTTCCAAATAAGCCTCACACCATGACAGTAATGCGACAGTTTTTTCAAAGCCCCCTGACCCTCTGAACAGGGCTCTGCCCCTGAACTCCGCTGGGGGTTCCGTCCCAGACCCCCATAATAGGAGCGCGAGCTCGCCATGCATCGTCACATGTGCACATAGACCGCGGCAGACTTGGACTGGCCATTGTGCCACGACACAGGCCCCTTCGACGAACACAGGCGACCCCTTCGAAAAACTGAAAATAATGACATTTACAGAAGGATGTGATTCACTTAGAATGTCGCCCTAAACTGCTGTTGATGTCATGAACGTAAAGCCCCTAAAACACCGCCAGTCCGACTCTGGACCACGGAAGCACGGAATCAAGGTGGCTGTTTACCCCTCACTTTTTAGAGTGGGGTCAAGCAATGGTTTTTGACCTCGACGTTTTCGTGCCGAAACCTGCAGTTGCCAGTTGGTTCTCTTTTACGGAGGCACTTAATGCAAATATCGTCATTCGTCATTTTCCTGAGTGAAAATGCAAGGACTTTCCTTTCTAGACACCCACCCAAGACACGCAGTGTCAATGTTCCATCTTTCTCCCACACTCGTCGTCAGCTGAACTTAAATGGCTAAAAGTGGCCACAGAGTTAGACCGCTGAAGCACGGGGTCAAGGGGTCAACTGACTCCGCCTCACTTTTGGAAGTCTGGATCAAGCAATGTTGTTTGACACCTCACTTCTTCCCGCATAAGCTAACATCTGTTTTTATTTTTTAGTGTTGAGTTAGTTGTCTTGGTAGGTATCAGTGTCCCTGCTGGCATGGAACGAAGAGACAGAAACATGCATCACAAATAATTGTTATTTACGGATTCTGCAAAAAACAGTGGCAAATTTGCCGCTTCCGCTGGTCGAATAAAAGCTAAAAGGCTTTCAACTTCAGGGGGCTTCGTCCCCTGACCCCCTGGCAAGGGGCTCTGCCCCTGGACCCCGCTGGGGGCTCCGCCCCCAGACCTCCATTATAGGCTCGCGCTCCGCGCTCGCCATGTGCAGTCCAAAATTTTCCTTAGAATATTCTTTGGACGTTTGGGCGACACGCCATTGGGCGATTGGTTTTAGCATCACATTGCAACATACACTATGAGCCGTGCTAAAAACTTAACTTTTTATTTTTCGAATAACTAAGTCAAAAATGAACCGATTTTACCGCGCGACGCTATGCTTGCACGGTATTATGTTATGGCTCTATGTGGCGCCTGTGGAGAACGTTCGGGTTGCATGCCGCCCCACGCTACAGTATTCACTGTCCATTATGTTCATGAATTAAGAATGTAACTGGCGATCACTTAACATGAAACATTTGATGAGTACTGCACTGAAATGCCACCCGATGCAGAGTTCCTCAGGTGCTCTTCTAATCTGCATTCTCCCGTCCGTAATAACGCTTCGCTACAATCAGCCATCATCTGCAACTTTTACCGGCAGATGTTGTAAGTGCACACATTATCTCTGTAGGCCTATTTGTTAAAAACATTAAGTGACTTCTCACAGTTTTTAATTGGGAAAGTTTATTTGTGTATTGTATTGTATTGTGTTGATTATTTGTCTATGGCGACGTGTAAGTGATTTTAATCCTACTTTCGCTTCAGCGGCAGAGACTTCTTATTTTTACTAGTTAGTGATTACATAAAACTGCATTGCTGTGTTGCGCTTAAATAAAATATGTATGTAAAATATGTATTGTATGCCTGCCCTCAAACGGTGTGTACCGTGTGTCGCCCAAACGTTTATAATTGCCTAAGTGGTTTGTCACCCAAACGTCTAAATCCCCACCCACATATACAGGGTGGGCCAAAAAAGTGATACCTCTCATACATTACATTACATTGTACGACAGGTATCACTTTTTTGGCTCACCCTGTATATGCGCAGTACGCTGTATCGGACATGTGAAATGTAACGGCAAATGGCGAAAAGTGACGCCACAATGCAAATCGCTGTAACTTGGACTTATCTTGTCCGAATGAAAGGCCTTTTTATTCTTAATAATTTCACGTAAATATTACGAGTTTCAAGTACATTTACGGAATGGTTCTTATAAATAGTAGCCCATAGGCCGACAAATGATTGCAAATCGTCACCAGATAGCTCGAGTGTCCAGTGTGCAAAAGGTGCATTTGAAAATAATATGATTCTGTTCTATATGTGGGAGGTCTCTACGTGCACAAACCCAAACTGTCGTAGTGAAGCGATGCTTTGCTTCGACAAAATGCTCAGCTATTGCCGAGAGACCTGCGCGACGCTCTGTATCAGTTGGTCTACTGTTTTACGAATAGAGCAAACAGATCGCGTGTCAGCCTCGGGAGCACTTTCAGCAACGGACACGTTTTATTTCCGCTACCTGCATAGTTTTGTACACGCATCGTTGCACTGTGCACAACTATCGCGCAAAGAGCATGCAATGCCGTGCGTGTCATCAACAGACTTCCATACAACCAACCTTGTTGATGTCAACTGGACCGTAACTGTGATCAACCAACTTCGACTACCACTAGTGTTGTTGATGACACTGCGTATTCCTCCGTAAGCGCACCGTCATGGATGCTGACCACCGTGGCGGATGGACACAAATTTCTGGCTGGTTGGTTGGGGTTTAACAGCGCTTTCAACACAATTCAGGACATATATCGCGCCTTTAAGGTAAAAAAATTTCGGCGTTAAGGCGTCTGAGCTGGAGACTTCTCGACCGGTCAAAAAACGCAACTTTTACTTACCCCAGCTGCATTTGGCGCCGCCGTTAGGGGTGATACCATCGAAATTTCGTAGATATCTGTTGCGTCATAAAACTACAGGCGTTGTTTTTGAAATGCTGCATTTAGCCGTTTTGATACAATACCGGCTTGTAACAGACAGACTGGCGGACGGACGAACACACGATGACAGCAAATGCCTCGCTAGCATAGCATCGCGGGGGTAAATTTAGAAGTCACAAACTATAGCGGGTGGTCGACGATACGGTACGATACGAAGTGTTTATCGTCGTGCGCTAAAAAGCTGACGGGCATATAGCCAACGTACCTATCACATGGAACGGCAAAATAAAAATAACGAAAAGAACTAAAAGCAACAGGAATTTACATCGCGTGTTAGCGTCAGTGGTCAACTGTACACGATAAACGGCATCTGAAAAGGTTAGCAATATGCGATTGACCTTAGAGGTCATTCAAGGTCATTGATATTGGCGCTATTCGATTGACCACATGTGGTTTCCTATTATTGTTTTTTGGTAGTTATAACCTATGTTACTATCTTACCGTTTCGGAGATATTATTTCTTTTACAGCGTAAGTGATTATACCGTTGATATTGAAATGACCTTCACCATCGGCATAACATTTACTGTTGTATAGACGTATGCCTTCTGGTTCCTGTGTAAACATATTTTAGTTCACATATACTATATTTTCTGAGGTATGGGAGTTGGAAATGTTTCAGACATCTGTAATGATCTTCAAGGTCACTCAAGGTCATTGATATTAGCGCCATTCAGTAAGCCACATGTGACTGCGTACTTGTGTTTCGTTTTTGTTGGATCTGTCTCGTACCGTTTCCGAGATGATTCAAATTTGAACGTGACTCTATGTCTAACAAATTATGAAAACAAATTTCCAGTTGATTTCCAGAAGTTTCCAGTACATATTTTGAGTACAGAGTACACATTTTAACGCAATCTATACAGTCGGGGTATGTTAGTAGTAGGGTTTATTACTACTATATTTTCTGAGGTATGGGAGTTGGAAAGGTTTCAGACATCTGTAATGATTTTCATTATGTGCATTATTATGGCGCTTAAACTACTACAAAAATTTGATGCAACGTTGTGAAAGTTCACCAAATATGGAGCATGATATGACAGGCCCCATCTCTCGCCTACCTGATGCTGCTTATGTAACCATTGTTATATATCTTGTGCTCATATGTCGTGTGGTTGCCTGTCAAAAGTTGCATTATATCAGTCACAACAAACGCCATATCACCATGAAATTTCCAGGAGACCTGACAAAATTCCAGTAGAATTCGAGGATTTCCAGTAGAAAAAAATTCGTGCAGATTTCTAGGATATCCAGGATTTCCGGGGATGTTAGACACCCTGTCAACACGACTCCTATTGGGGTATTTTATCATGCATAGGCTAACACTCGCTATGATTAATCTGTGCACCAAATTTGAAATGCCTATCTCCATCCGCTTCGCAGATAGGACATCATGGGCCTAAAATTCAAAAAATGTCACATGACGTTGATCACGCTCCTTGAAGGAGTGGTATGCCATCTGTAGGCTAGAACTTGCTACGATTAACCTACATACCAGAGCTGCATTCTTTATCCTCACCCGTTTCAAAGATAGTAGAGGCGACTCAGACTTCAGAAAATGGGTGGTTTGGGGTAGTTAGGGTCACTCAAGGTCATTAGATACGACTTTTTTCCTATTATCCTTGTGTATTAACTGTGTCCCTATCTTGTATCGTGTCTGGAATATAGCATATGATTCTCTTCGTTGTCGTAAAATCGACTAGAAGAAGCCACAGCCACAACAGCGCCATGACCCAATGCCGTGGCTCATGGTGCTCTTGTGAGTGTGTCTTCTTCTAATGTTGACTAGGAGTAATTTGTGAGGATCTAGGAACTTGAACAACGGCACGTGCATGAGGCAATGACAGTGACAGAGTAGGTATAGTTAATTGAGGAGTTGTTCATTTTGGCAAGTTGCTTTTCGAGTTCAATGAGGAGAATTTTTAGTCTTAGAGTCGAGAGCTAAAAGAATTGCAGCCTTCGAGGAAGAGGCCTGTTGTAGGGCGTGACCTTAAGTGGTGTTTGAGTCGAATTCAGTGGACGAAAGAAGAAGAAAAGTTACGTATCGTCTGCACAAAGGTGATGGTTAAAGGAGTGAGATGAAATGAGAGTATTGAGAGGGGTAGTGTGCAGAGTGAAAAGTAGATGGCCGAGAACAGAGCATTGAGGAATACTGTAGACAAGGTATATAAGATGTAAATGTATGTAAATCAGAGAAGAAGCGAAGAAGCGACATGATAAGTAGGACTTAAACCAGTTGAGAACAAAGCCATAAAAACCGAACGAAGATGATTAGCTAGTAATTAAGATGTCTGATGTTGTGGTCAGTGGTGTCAAAGGCAGCGCAGAGGTCGAGAATGCAAAGATCGAATAGCACTGATGAGGTGATCGTCAAATGTAACAGATCTGTTTCAGTGGAATGGTGTCTACAGTAGTACTGAGAGAATTCAGTAGTTTGTTGGAAGCCTTGATTTAGGACTGGGCGCTATTCAGTAACCACAGCAAAGATATAGCTTAATACACAGTAGCATAGTTCTACTACTGTATCAGCCAACCGTCTTATCAACGCAGCTGCATTCGACGAATATATTGCTGGTTGTATGGCGCTTTCACGTGGCGATGCCGATGGCGGGAGTTGGCAGACAAACACAACGTTGATAACGTAAGTAGCCGTCGATACGTCTACGTATGTGTGTAGGCCCCTACGTCGTGACGTTTTGTGTACTTACAAGACTACTCTCTATTACCACACGACGAAGCACGATACAACAGCGGTTATATATAGACACATTGCCTTTTCATTGTAAACGGCGCGTATGTGGTATATAAACAGGATTTTGCATAGCGAATTATAATGAGTGCGATACTCATTTCTAAAGTGCTCATTGCAGGTATGGCACGTGTTAACGAGGGATCACACAGTTTTACCTGCCACCCATACGTTTTATCCACGAATGGAATTATCCATCCTGCCTTTACTCCCCAGCCGCAGAGCATCACCGCACTTTGGCCGGTACTCATTTCCCGTCCTGCTGAGAATAGGAGGCTGAGTTGGCCTGGGTGGCTGGTTACATACCGAGGTGGTATGCTCGCCCGAAGACGGTAACCCATCCCTGTACTAACCGGGCTCGACGTAGAGTAACCTCGTTGATACGCCCGGCGCGAGGTAGTGACTCCAGCGTGGGCGTGGCTTACGCACGCAGCCAGCGGCAATGTTGCGGTCTGACTGAAGACCGACACAGATTTGTTACTTCCATTGTACCTGCGACAAGTCGGAAGAAATAGTTTCCAGTGCATGCAGTGTGCAGCTGTTCAGCTCGGTTTAGTTTGATGTTGGTCTCGTCTGGCGGTGACGTGTTGACAGGTTGCGTGTCTGTACGACTGGAGACGTCAGTCATCGACGCCAGCTCCGCTCTGTTCGTACGTCATCCCCAGTCAGTCGCCGACGACCGCGACGTGACGACATCCGTTCCAGACGAGACGTCACAGGTCGCGTTCGTGCCTCTGCTGCGCCCGGCCGCTCTCAGCCACGTCCAGGCGTCCTTCGGCCAGTTCACCGCCACCGTTTCCGTGCCGGCGTCCGCCCTCCGCAAGGCGGTCGGTGCGTCGGAGCGACACAGCCCCGGCGTCGTTCTGTCCGACGTCGAGGTCAGCGCACATGTCGTCGCGCAGGCGGTCGTCGCTGATCGTCCGGTCGTCCAGGTCCTGTTCCACGCCGCTCTCGCGCCGTCCACCAGCGACAGCGGTCAGCCGTCAGCGGCCGGCGTCGAGGCGACGTTCTGCGCTACGGCTCGCCTGCTGCACAGCGACGGACGACGGCGCCTCAGTTCGCCGGCCTGCTCGCTGACTGTCCGCAGCGTCGTCTGTCTGGCCAGTGTCGGGCTGCCGGCAGCGTGGTGGCACCCGCAGCGCTCAGACACTGTCCAGGTCCACTTCGACGTGCGTCAGACGAACGGCAGCTCGTCGTGCGGTGATGGACTGACGGCGAACGGCACGAGTGACGCGGGCGACGGTCAGTTTCTGGGGACACTGAGCCTGACACACAGCGTCCTCACGTACAACGAGCTCAAGGAAGACCGCAACGTGCTCGTCTACGTGCCGCAGGGCAGCTTCTACCCCGGGTCGCGATTTCGTGTCCCCGTCAAGTTGCAGGTCCACTCGGAGTTGCGTCAGTTCATCGTCAAGTAAGTTCTGTCCAACCACGTCGCTATTGTGTCAACCGCGCAGCGCAGTTGTTACCCGCGCCGACGGCATGACGGGGTACGGTTTCACTGCCGTTTGTCTGTCTGTTAATTCGCACGATATCTCAAACACCGACGCAGCTATAGGATCATCAAAATTGACATACAAATATCCCACGATAAGTCCTGGAAACCCATTTATTTTGCTACAAAATATCAAAGGCCAAGGTCACGGGTCACGAAAACAGTGCCGGCGTGGATCTTTGCACTCTTGTGAGTGCTGGCTTCTTTTAGTTGCTGATGTTTTGAAAGGACAATATTGATTTTAGTTGAACAGCTTACGATGTTTTAAGTTTTCATGGTGTCAACGATTTCTGTTCAAACGTGTTTTGAATTTTTTGATCTCTCTCTGATCTGTAAAGGTTAGTTTACCAATCTGATGATTATTCGATTGTGATATGCACGACGTGGATTCAGTGCAGATCGCTTTGTATTTTTGGTGTGATAACAATGCCACACATTAATAGTCGTTATGGCCCGTCAGCAACTGCAAAACAAGATGGAGTCGGAGACGGCAGACTTTGCCCCGATGCCCCCACCTAGAGAACTGGACGAAACATACGCGTCGTCTTTGGTTTTGGCCCATTTGCTTCATTATGTGAAAACATGACGTCATCCAATATACCGGAAATACATATCGTATCGCATTGCCGTCAGAGGAGGATCGAGTTACGGCCACAGGTAACATGTGCAGAAAATTTGATGAAAATCAGACGTATTTTTCTAGTTATGCGAGTGAACAGACAGACAGACATCCAGGCATACAGACACGCTGATAGTAATACTTGGCCACCTACCGGGGGTGAAGTAATGATTGGAATTTAAGCTGCGTTAAACGTCACTGCCGTTTTTACATAATAAATGTCAACGCTTAGGCCTATTGGTTGTGTCACGACGCCTTTATCTTTTCAGCAGCTGCGTTTGAAAAGCATTCCGTAATGTACGTTGTAGTGTATCAGTATATATACTACTGTGCGGTAATGTAAAGTAAGTAAAGTAAAGTAGTGTCGTCGTAACCACCTCTAATGCGCTCAGGAATGGCACATGTTGAACGGATCATACAGTTTTACCTGCCACCCACACGTTTATCCACGAACGGAATGAACCATTCTGCCTTTACTCCGTTAGCATTCACCAGATGGCGCTACCCAAGCGAGGTTGCGCACATCCGATTACAACTCACTACGTATTTATCGACCTCGAAAGGATGAAAGGCTGAGTTGGCCTTGTTGGCTGACCTTGTAGCGGACGGTTTACCCACATGAGTGGTCACCCATCAGCTGCAGGTCGAGCGTTGGACAGGGAAAGTTCGCCGGTCACAGACCGACGTTCTACCACTGTGCCACTCAACCAACTAATGTAATACTGGCAGGAGAGTGGAGCGACGCAGCTGTAACGTGGTGCATGCGTGTCTGTGTGTTACAGAGTGAAGGCGCGACACGGCGTCAAGATCATTGGCGCCGAGTCCAGCAACACTTCACTGTGGCAGATCAGACTCGACCTGAGTCATAAGCTGCACGGAGCCGTCGTCAGCTCCAGCATCGTCGACGCCATGTCAACGCACCTGCCTTCTGACAGGCCAGTCTCCTGCAGTTTAGTCAACTCTTTCGTACACTGTAAAAAGCAAAGTAAAGTAAACAGTGTATAGCAGTTTAGCATCAACTTAGCTCTTCACCGCTACGGGAAACTCACATGCCATATGGGATATCACACAGTGTTACCTGCCACCCGACAGAGGTGAGATTCCAGCCTTTACCCCCAGCCGAAGCAGGTACTCGATTTAGCGACCCCGGAGGGATACAAGGCTGAGTTGACCTATGTTACGTGAAAGCCACCGGCCGGGAATTGAACCCGCGACCTGTAAATCGCAAGTCCAACGCCCTACCGCTGAGCCACTACGCAACACAAACATGCTGCCGCCTCTTTCCTTACACGGACAACGGGACACTGTGTCGCATGTCGCGGTGTCGTTGTTGTCACGTAGTAAGCTACGACCGTTACGTCACTCCGGAATAATAACAATAATGAGTACGTTTATAGAGCGAAAAATAAACACTCCTCGGATGCACTAACTCGGGCGACGTAAAGTGTGTACTTCTTATCTATTTACTTACTTGCGTTTATTCGTTGCTTACTGTCTCTGCTGAGTATGTTATTCCGAAGTGTAGAAGAACATTCTTTTATTTACCACAGTTTCACAGGAAACTGGTGCATCTGACAACACGATGACAGATATGTAGCCATTACATGCACATGCTGTATCATACTGACAACCAATTATTACCACACGACGCTATGCTAGCGCAGTATATGCTACCTTCATGTGTCCGTCCGTCTGTCCGTCCGTCTGTCTGTCACATGCCGATATTGTACCAAAACGCTAAACATAGGATCACACATACAACGCCCGACGATAGCTCAGCGACTCTAGTTTTCTACTGCCAAAGATTTCGGCGAAATTCCAACGGGGTTACCCCAACAGGGGCGCCAAGTAAAGGTGGGGTAGTTATAATCGGCGATTTTCGACCAATATCTCGCTACATCTCAAAAATGGTGCAAGATAGGGACATAGTTACCATGGAACGCTAATAGGAAATCGCATGCGCTCTATCAACGGCGCTTTTAACTTGAGTTTTTTTATGTGTGGGTCATGACTATAGCTCGCTGTGATTGAAAGTCAAGGTCATACATAGGTCAGGGTCAAAGGTTAGTGTCCATTGCGTGTGGGCGTGGTAACACGGTCGGTCTGACCTCGACCCTCGATCAAGGACAGTTTTTCTAGTGGTAAATTATATCACGCCAGATGGATAACCACGTGATTTACATCGAGTAACAGTGAGTCGCATTTATTTCTTTGTTCTTGTAAAATGTAAACTACAGCGTTTCAGCGGAGGAGAAATCGCGGTAGTGATGCTTCTTTGTCCAGTCCGAATGTTGTTTCTATGTCACTGTTTGTCTGCCTGTGTGTGTGTGTGTGTGTTTCGGGCGGCTAGTCCTATAGTCGTTCAATGTACGAACGGTCTAGCCGTCAGACGTGGGACATTAATAT
>Ga0209780_1005111_pt1 | contig 10287 bp, 10 predicted proteins | sample WorMetexBAHAMAS2_FD_187384 | JGI IMG/M metagenome (GOLD analysis project Ga0209780, IMG submission 187384) | Marine gutless worms symbiont microbial communities from Max Planck institute for Marine Microbiology, Germany - Inanidrilus exumae... | ecosystem: Host-associated > Annelida > Digestive... | reverse complement strand
GATAGGCACTTCGAGCCTGTAATAAAGTTTGCTGTGTCTGGTTTCATGTCTATGAATAGAGCTAGTAGGGTAAAATAGTTCTGGAATATAGATGGCAGAAATGAGGAGAGTATACTGTTTTGTGTACACGATTCAAGACCTGGTATATAGTTAAACAACTGTACAGGAAGCAGAGTATTATACTGCATACACAAATGCAAAATCAACTAGTTGGCTGTATTGTGTGGAATAAACCAGATGATTCTGTCACATTACCACTTTTGACTGAAAAGTTACGCCCTTGGTTAACGGTCATTATTGTCTAGAATTAAGATATTAACTTGTCAGGGAGCGTCGCGCGGTCCCTCTGCGACAGTTAAGCCTCTTGCGTTCTTTTCTTCGGCGTCATGTTCAGCGGTGTGCCGACGTTTTGCCTTTCTAATGGAACGTTGCATGTTGCGTGAGTATAATGTTTCGGGCTGCTGAAAAGGGTCATCATCGCGTCCGAGTGTTGCCGCAGTGGGCTGTATGGAAGCCGACATTATGGTCTACTGAAATGAGTGACGTATTATGTGTCCAGGAGAACGATAATCCACGCACACCCACTCAATCCTCCGTCATGCCGTGTGCTCAGACCGCGGTTATACATGTATGAGATAAAATTCTGTCACGCTGAAATAAAAATTCTTTCAGCGTGAAACAATCTTATTACCTCCCGCACCGAAGGTGATGGGAGATTGTTTTCGCCGGCGTCGTATGTAGACGCCAATTCAAGTCCGATTGTCACCAAACTTCGTCAGTCATACCCTTGGCCACAAGGGACAAGGTGACTAAATTTTGAAAGGTCAAGGTCAAAGGTCAAGGTCGGTGGTGAAGGTATAAGCGCTACTTAACGCACTTGTAGTTTCATACATGTAACCACAGTCTTTGTCGTTTGTTGAACAGCTATTTCTTACTAATCATCCTGTAATTCTCGCTGCGAAAGCGAGGGAGTATGTGTTACCGGCGTTTTGGTTTGTGTGGCTGTGTGTCTGTCTGTCTGTGACCACGATAACTAAAAAGATTGTGGGCGGATTTGTACCAAATTTACGGGAAGATTCCTAGGGGGAAGGGAAGACCAAGTTCGTGTTTCGTTACGATCAGTAGAGCGATGTGGAATTAACGGTCAGGGAGAATTATACCTACCCCAAAATTTCGCTTTTGCAGGGAGTTATACTCTCTCAGAGTACTTTCCATCTAGTTTAATATTTCTGCAACCTTTTCTGCTGTTGAACACGTCGAGCGCAACCTTTCTGTCGCTAATCAGCAAATGCACTTACTTGCTCAGCCGAAGAGTCAAGGGTTGTCACGTGGTGATTCCGTGCAAGAAGCAGATATATCAATATTTCTGGTTTTTGCTCCCATAGCGTATTTGTGCTCTACGCATGCCGATCTATCATACAAATAGCAAATCTATGTTGGAAATGATGTCTATGGGTATGCATTTCTTTGGAGAACCGTTTATTTTGATATATTTGGTTGATGCTTTACGTTCATTTGACTTAACACGTGACAGGAATTAGCGGAATTATGAACATACATGATGCTTTTTGCCCTAGGAGCTGACTGTTCGGCTGCAATAACCGGATAAGTACGAGATTTTCTGGTACCTGCTCGTTACGCCTCGTAAAATTCCGCCGTCGGCGGGTGCAAGAACCAGATAAATAGATATATTGCTGTGAAATAAACCGATATTTAAGTGGAAGTTCTGCCAAGAACCCGGTTTATTGATTTAAAATCTGTATTTCTGCTAACTGCAGCGTCATGAAAAGTTGACTTAATGGCTAATTACTTACAGAAAGACACATTTTACGCATTTTTTAAAAATAAATAGTTTTAATTTAAAACGCATTGACAGTAGTGTGTTCTCCGTGATCGTACGATTCTACAGATATTGAATTTGAGTGTTTTTTCCCGAATATTTGTGACAAATATAGCATTTTCTACGATTGAAAACTTTCACTGCGTTTTCCCGAAAGTGTAAAAGTGGAAGTTATCTGGTTGTAGCACGGAACCGTTCTTATTTACTGCCACTCTAAAATTGCCTGTTGTCACTTATGCTCTTCCATCTTTTGCTGGGCGGTTGTCAAAAGGTGATACAGTCCTCCTTGATAGTCTATTTTGGAAAGCTTTTAGACGAGGTGTTTGTGGCTAAACGTTTAGCATTGATGAGCTCATACTGACTGGAGATAAAAATTAGCCCCGTACGGGACTGACGGTCGACTTGTCGCAACTGACTTTGCTGCCAAGTTCAAAGTCACGTGACACAAAAACCAAAATGAAAAATCCGGCCTGACCGAATTTAGATATTGTGCCTTAGTTTAAAAATCAGTGGTCAGTTGCCAGCTCCCACTGTAAATGGCGGAGCAGATAGCTTTTGAAAATAAAAGGATTTTCAACTCTGAAGGGCTCGTGACCTTGATCTTGACCTTGAATCGGGTCACACTGCATAACGTCGTGCATCACTCATCGACCTCTACTTCTACGACATACAGACGTACGGACGGGCGAACATTTGAGACCCACTTTATTAGGTCGACGACTCAGAAGAGTCGACCTAAAAACTTATTTCTAATTGATCATTCTCTACTTCCTAAACAGAGTAAGAGTTACGCGGTGAATGAATTCCACGTGCATGTCCTACGCTGTCACCACAGCATTATACAACGGGGCGAAAGATGCATACCGGAAGTGCTGATGTCAAAGATGGTACTCCGTCGTCGCGGCAAACAATAGAGAACTCCACGACGTCGTCGTAAACGTGACGATCATACGTCGCAGCCGTTACGATTTTGAACTCCGTTCTGTACATCCGGTGCAGCTGGAACCTCGTCCCGTACGGACCGGAAAGACGACAACGGAACCGGCCGTTTTCCTCGCTGTCGGCGTCGTCCACGGTCACGTGACCGACGAAGGTGCCGCTCGGCGCGCCCCGCTCCACCCACAGCGTCGTATTTCCGTTTCCGGTTCCGGTCGCGTCCGCGTCGGGCGCGTTGACGCGTATCCGAGGGGCGTGGTCGTTGACGTCGAGCACGTGTACTTCGACTGTCGCGATCGACGACAGAGGCTCTTCTACTTCCGGTTTGTCGGCAGCGACAACGTAAAGGCGATGTAGCGGCTGTGTCTCGTGGTCGAGAGCTCCTACCGTCACGATCTCGCCAGTCGGTCGCACCTCAAATCTCGTCGCCAGATCTCGCGAGGACCGCTCGGCGAACGAGAACCGAACTTGGCCGTTGGCGCCGAGGTCGGCGTCGGAGGCCGACAGGGTCAGAAGAACGGTCCCCGGCGGGACGTCTTCTCGGGCCGTGACCGAGTAGGAAGCGTTAACGGCGCCGAACTGCGGCGGGTTGTCGTTGTTATCCAACACGTTAATTTCCACCTGCACAAATCCGAACAGCAAACCCGCCTACACGCGCATGCAGATATACATAGGTTGACAGTGACGTAATTTCTTAATTTCTATCTATGCCACCTGTTCTGGCCGCCATGATGTCGGGCAAGAAAACGTAAACATTTTGCAGTGCTTAAGTCAGATCGCCGATCTGGCGCAAGATTTTCTTAAACCGGCCGATTCAATTTTATTTAAATAACGTTACGAATCTTCACGAGTTAACTTCGCAAAGTATGACATCATGTCCTATATACACCGTGTCCGGAAAAATACCACTATATTTTTGCATCTAACTTTGTCAAATACTGACCGATTTTCAAAATTCTTTCACCGGCAGACTTAGCAGTAAGATTGCAGAAAAGCGATGATAAAATATCCCACCACACCTTAAATGCGTCGCTACACTACTTTTTTGACTTTCTATCGCACGTTCCTATAAGTGTCTGTCTCCATTCATGTAATTTTCGCTTTGAGCGATAGTGCGACTTTTTTAATTTACCGCTCTTTCCCGTTCGATGCTGCACCTCTGCGGCCGGTCAATGGAATGGACCGCCGACGGCTAATGAGAATTTATTGAGTTGCGCCTGAGCGAATAATTGTACCGCGCATACATCACGTGACCGACTTCAATCGAAGACAACCTTAAGCCGCGTCACGGCCATAAACAAGTCGCCGACAAAATCTCTCGGATTCAGAAGCCGATGGCATCTCGCATCCGGCGACGATGCTGAGCATCTGCCCGGCGCTTGATTCAATGACAGACTGCGTCCCAATGCGAATTACAACCGGTGGAGCTTACTACGCGCTCTGAGTATCCGCATGATTTGTTGCCGATTTGGCCTACTTCGTTATTTCGAACAGACGTGCGATTTCGAGAAACAGGCGGTCAAAGAATTTCGACCAAAAATCGCATAGCATGTCGTGCAGTTCTTAGCCCGTCCGGCATCGCGATGCCGAAAGGCTTATATTTTACCGCTGTGGATTTTTCTTTCTTTCTTTCTTCATTCTTTTTTCGGCGCCTAGTCTCTGAGGTCACTGAACTGATCTCCATCAAACTTGGGTACATATTCACTTATGACTGCTATTTGAAAAATGTGGTTCGAAGTTCCCGGGTGTTTACCTCCCACGGGCTGGGGGGAAAGCCGCTTTTTGGGACTTACTTCGAACTTTGACCGAAAATATCTCCACAGCCATACATGATATCCACAATCAGAAAAAACTCGTCAATCTACAGGGACTTCTTTACACGCCCCCCAAATGCTAGATGCTGAACTTATTCTGACTGTATTGTACATATTTTTTGTTTCTTTTTTGGCTACCGTTCTTTGACGGTGAAATAAAGTTATATATAAATTAGGTGAACTTTGGTTCACAAACGGCTAAGAACGGTTGGCGGGTTTTTGCCCACCCCTTAAAGTTTGCGCGCAGGACGACGAGCTGCAGGCTCACATTTACAACATATTTCGATTTAATCATATTCGCCAGATGGCACCTATGGTCATCGCAGATGCCAAGAGCTTGCCTAAGCCCGGTCCACACCAGCAACAGTGTCGAAGCAACGTTCGACTTCGTAGCATTCGACAATGTTGCTTCGACATTGTTGCTGGTGTGGACAGGGCTTTAGCGTTGGTGCGGCTGCGCGCCGGGCGGGCTCACGCTGGGCTTTGCCATGCATCAAGTGAAGAATTAAACGATCCCTTTCGCTGCATGACGTCATTGACGATTGAATGATCTCTTTTGTTACGTACATTGCACTAGAGACTCTCAATGCTATTCAGCGGCCCGGACAACCACAGAAATTGTCCCTTCCAGCTGGAATATCTCGACCCGCTACCCGCAATCTAATACATGGTTACTTGGGCCCACACATGTCACCGCCACTCTTCCCCAAGCGGCATCTCGATCCTTTCAGCCGTTTTCTTCGCACAGTAAAGGAAAGGAAAGGAAGAGTATTTATATAGCGCCATTTTATATACTATGTATATCTCAAAGCGCTCAGGCATAGATCACATAGTTTTACCTGCAAATACACCATGCCTGCCGTTTCTTCGTAAGCGTTCACCAAATGGCGCCACCCCTAGCTAAGTAGAAGACATCCAATTGCAGCTTACTACTCATCGAAGGGATGAAAGGCTGAGTTGGCCTGGTTGAATGACCTATAGCGGACGGTATATCCACATAAGTGGTCACCCATCAGCTGCAGGTCGAGCGCAGGACAGAGAAAGTTCGCCGACGTTCTACCGCTGTGCCATGCAACCAACCATGTGTCGCAACACCACATCAGTGTGACGAACACATAAACACACAGACACACGGACCACGCTACGTGTGACATGTGTCGCAATAGGCCGCATCTATGCTATCCATGCTATTAAGGTTAGAAAAAAGACGGGACAGACGGAAAGACAGACAGACGAAACCTTTCGCCAAACCTTTACATGCATTACGCTTACAGCTAAACGCGGCCAGGGTAATAAAGGCTTTATAGTTTTGAGATAGAAGGGATACAGACAAAAGTAAGCTATGAGATTTGGTTGGTCGGATAAAACAAAGGACGACGCGCTAGTTGAATAGGTGCAGCATTGAGTGATAATATTGAGAGTTGAGACTGATATCGAAGAAATGTTATGTTTCTGTCGCCGCCTGCTCTCAAACACTAAACGAATTCGCGCATTATAAATAACTTGCGATTGCGGCTAAAATTAATTTTTTTTTAAACCTGTTCATTTTTTACGGAGTTGTTCAAAGTTCAAACGAAGGACAGCGGGCATTTTCCGATACATGCCACAGGATGGAACTATATACCATGTGACACGCATGTAATGAACGGACGGACGGACAGAATAATACGATAGCATAACCGCACTTGCACGCAACACGCCTCTTGGTGTAAAAACTGCCAATCAAATCAAATCAAATCAAATCAAATCAAATTTATTTGCCATAAGTTCAGTACACAATATAAACAATTCATCGTTCGCATTGCGTTTGGCTGGTCAGACAGGCGATAACTTCGCACTTATGTCTGTCCATGACAACTAAACCTAATAAATAAAAATTAAATAAACAAACAAATAATACTATTTGTACTAGATAGTTAAACACTTTAGACAGTATTTTCAGCAAGCTAGCAGAATCCTCAGCATCATACAAAAAGCATAGTAAGGTGTTCTGACAGGTCCGTCCGAAAAATAGATCGTTTAAATGCAGCTAGTGACGAGAAGTTCGTAGACTGCGGTAGACTGTTCCACGCTTTTATTACGCTATGGGCAAAAAATCGACTGCTTATGCTAGTACAATGTGACGTATAAAATTTATATGGATGGCCTATAAAACATTATCTACGGTTTTCTCCGTTTATTAATTTATTACGTGACCAGCACAGGAACGGCGCGTTATTCGATCCATGCGCACGGAAAATCTAGTTTTCGCCGTGCATCATCCACTCTATGCGGTCGTTTACCACCGTATCACATTATTCATAACACGCAGCATTTTGTGTGTCATCAAGAAACTGCAGAATCTCGCGCTGCATCGCGCTGGTATTTCGTGCGTTTCGTCGGTGAACGGATACTTAGACATGCATATAATCTAATTAATCAGCTACCGATTTCGCTTTCTCCGACGCTACGCATTTCGAAAAGTAGTGCAGACATCTTAATACTGTGTAGGCCTACAATAAAAACGTCCGTTTTCTAGCCAGATATTATTCCGAAACAAGGCAAGCCCCCAGTTGAGGTCACTACGACTTGCGGCTGGTTTTACGGGAAACGGACACTTCCCCTGAACAATTCTGCCTCGAATATTTTCCCCCACCCTGCTTGATTAGGGTTAGACCGTTAGAGTTAGAAGTGGGGTTAATAAAGTCATGGTTAGAGTAGTGTCGGTAGGGTTAGGGTTAGTAAGATTAGTATTAGGGTTAGTGTTAAAGTTAGGGTTAGGTTTATGGCTTGAGTTAGGGCGAACATGTCAGGGAGGGAAAATGTCCAATGGAGAAATGTCCGACACTCGGTGTTACTTATTTACAGTTTCCAATACAGGTCTGCTTTTTTTCCAACATGCAGACATTGGTTTTCCCAACTTTATTTTCACTTTTAACTGAAAGAAACGTTTTCTTCCTGTGACTTTGAACTTGGACCCATAACCTTAACCTACAAAGATGACCTAGGTAGAGACAAGATGAACAACCATGTCAAATGGCTTCGTCAAAAATCATTTCGTTCGAAAGTTATCGTGGGAACACACAGACACACGCACATACAACAAACCGATCACACCACCCGGGCCACTAATGTGGTCGGTAGAAACTTTGTCCGTCCTCATAATACTCGGACGAAAATGTACGCTGGCCGCGTCGCGTGCTGCATTCTAGTGAGTCACGTTGAGTATGAACAGCGCGCTCTATTAAACACGGGACAGACAGACTGACGGACGCCAGACCGTTACATTACGCTTACCGCTAGACGCACTATACTGTAAGTCTGTGAGTCAAAAAATGACTGTCAATGACTGTCTGTAGCAGCCCATATCAGACGTCAATCAGCCACCGCTTCAGTTCGCTGACATAATGCATCCTCTTCTAAGCACTACTGCATTGTTTTTCTTCTTTAGATTTTACAGTCATAGGATTCAGACCTGAGCTATTTACATCGGCCTCATATCTTGCAAGATGAATTTTGAAGTCACGAATGCAATATGCCATTGAAATCGGCAGCAATTGCAATTGTCAAGTTTCACACGGTAGTGTAAAAACATATTTAAGGTGAGGTACAGAATCTTTATATTGTGTGTACAAAATTTCTTTAGGAATCTGACAGTGAAAGGATTCGGTAAATCGGTCTACACTTGCCGAAGTTATGACCAAAAAAGTCAAGTATATTGTTTTCTGACTTGACAATGACAATGACAATGATTTATTTGTTCAAATGATAGAATAGCAACGATGAATAGCAACGATAGCAATAAAACATAAAACATTTGAACTGGTCAAACCAGGCTGGATAGCAGCACGTGTGGCTTACAGTGTATAAGCTGGCAGCATAATCAAATAGATGAGTTTCTAGCCAGCCATTAATAGAAAATGACTAAAAAAACAGCCGATTTTGTTCCACATATAAACGACAAAGCGTCTGCAAAAACGATGCATGTCATGCGTATACACACAGTCCGTCAGTCGTATAGCCACCATAATACCTAGCGCGGTCATACACGCGAAAAGCCACATGATTGATCTATGGTCAGATGCCGACTGCAGCAGCGAAAATGTTTCCCGCCAAAAGTTACCGTACGACACAACGGCTAAGCCCGAGCGAGACATTTCATCGGAATGGAAACACGTCATTGTGGCTTGTGATCCAGGGGTTACGATCAACCTAACTAGCAAATGCGAAGTCCCTATATGTTATGTACATAACGCTAAATACAAAGATAGAATTGCAGGCGCGATTTTAAGTTTGGAGAGACGTGACGGCGAACTTTCTTCGAACCAGATTGTGCTGTCTCCGGTAGCTTGTGTGTGTGCAGAAAGGTATTTTTCTTTACAATAATAACCGTTTCCGAATGCCTACAGCTAAAAACCGACTTCTCAGCATCATTGTATGTATGTATGTATGTATGTATAAAAATTTATGTTTGCGCGGCAGCTTACAGCCTAGACTGTCACTGAGGCGCTATGATCAATCGTAGGCTCTACAGAACATTTCCGTCTTTAGTCGTGCACAGAACTGCAGCAGTGACATCGACGAGTCGCCAACTGTCAGTGGCAATGAGTTCCATAGAGTTTGGCCAGAGTACATTATAAGAAGCTTCGCTGTCCATAGATATTAGTCATGCAGTCCTGTTGTCCCATTGTCTTCTGTAAAGCCCCGTCCACACCAGCAACATTGTCGAAGCTACGTTCGACTTTGTCGAAGCAATATTCGACTTTGTTGCAACAGACAGCAACCATGTCGAACGAGTATCGTAAAATTTCGTCCTTTCGACAAAGTCGAAACAAATTGAACATGTACAATAAATTGAACATGTACAATTCGTTTCGACATTGTCGCAAAGACGAAATTTCGTTGGACATTGTTGCCAAAAACGCGGCAACAATGTCGAAGCAACATTCGACATTGTCGAAAGTATCGTTCAACTTGTAGCATTCGACAATGTTGCTTCGACTTTGTTGCTGGTGTGGACGGGACTTAAGCAATTATGCTTATTTTGAGTTCATGCAACAAGCGTAAATCGGTCTTCCAACTTGCGCCGTTTCAGCGAGTCCTCAAGCCACGTGATCATGTCACTCCAGCTCTCCAAGAGTTGCGCTGGTTACCAGTGGCGGAGACGATCCGGTACAAATTGTGTTTACTAGTCTACAAGTCGCTTCTTGTACACACGCCGGACTACATCTCGGACTTACTGACACCAGTTGACGACATTCCTACACGAGCTGCACTGCGTGCTTCGTCGTGTGGCGACCTCGTTGTGCCGCGAACACGTCGACGAATTGGCGATAGGACTTTCTGTGTTGCCGCACCGCGAACACGAAACAGGTTGCCGACAGACCTGAAGCTGCTACAATCGACGAGCTCATTTCGGTGCCAACTAAAACATTTTTAGATTTCGTTTACGGGCATTAAAAACGGACTAATTTGCTTTGCTTCTGTGATGCGCCGTCGGTCTACTAGCAGGGGAGGGGAAGGGCGTAATACAAATTTAAGCATGCTTGACCTTATTCGCGTTATAAATTTGCATATTATTATTATTATTATTATTATTATTATTATTATTATTATTATTATACAAATACCTCAGTTACTGTCACTGTTACTGATAAGAGACATGTGTCGACAACACATACCGCACTATACACGCGGGTCACGCGGTAAAAATGCAGG
>Ga0209780_1005110_pt1 | contig 10287 bp, 4 predicted proteins | sample WorMetexBAHAMAS2_FD_187384 | JGI IMG/M metagenome (GOLD analysis project Ga0209780, IMG submission 187384) | Marine gutless worms symbiont microbial communities from Max Planck institute for Marine Microbiology, Germany - Inanidrilus exumae... | ecosystem: Host-associated > Annelida > Digestive... | reverse complement strand
TAAAAGTATCGATATCAAAGTATCGATCTCGATATCGATACTTTTACGGCAAAGTATCGATATCGGTATCGACGATACTTTTTAAGCCGGTATCGATATCGAATATCGGCGATACTTTTGGAAAATAGCGATAACAACCCTGGTCATTTGAGCCATATTAAAAAATTTGGGGGCTCCAATCATCACTGGAACGGCTGAACCTAAAGTGGTCAAATTTTGTATACAGGTAGGCTATATCAATTCTAGCAACATGATGACATATAACCCACAGAAGGGGCGTGGTTATAATGACGTGACTGTTTTAAAATTTTGCCGTTTGCTGTGATGCAGGCGTCGCGCGGGTTCGTCAGCGACAACGGAGCTACTTGTTATTTAACGTACTTAAAACGTTTTTATTTTTGTCACGTTTTTAAATTTTAACGTGTTTTACTTTTCTTTCAACGTTTTTACATCAGTGCTGTAGGCCTAAACGAAATCGAAGTGTTTGAAGTTAGTTTACATAACGTTGACATTTTCTGTCTTCTTGTTTTCTTGTTTAATTGCATCGTTGGCATGGGCCTTGTTGCCTGAAATAAAACGATGGTATGGTACGGTATGGTATAACGTGGTGCGACAAAAAACGCATAAAATGGCGAACTCCAGTGGCTTACAGAAGACGGAGAAGTATGCTTATTTTTGGAGATCTATATTTAAGGTGGCCGACATTAGCGCATTCGATAGATCATATACATGTACTTTTCTATTATTGGTCAGCACGCCATATCTTGCGCAGTTTTCGAGATATTGCCACTTACCTAGTGATCGTGACTGCCTGTGGCCTTCAACAGTCCGTCACAAAGCTTGTGCCGCCATCGACTTGGCTTTAATCGGTGCCATTTAGACGGCTGGGCGGTGCGAATTTAACGAGTCTGTCATCGTTCAGTAGCTAATTACAGCCTTACAGGACACACGCCTACAGCTGGCAGAGACGTGGACTAGGAGCGCGTTAAGTAGGCCTATTCTATCACATATCTATCACTTAGACTAACGAAAGTTACAGAAGTTAGAAAATATTTAGTGTAAATACTCCAAAATCACAATGAAAGCCAACAATCTGTACTAATAAACACTATTCAGGAGGAGAGAGCCCGGTATACACATTCATGGACGCTATACGGCCTTGTACACGTTTATCAACATACACTAAGAATTCCGTTTCTGACTATTTTCATCTTGAAAATGAAAATAAGTTTTATCTGCTTCGGCTTCCATATAAGCTTACAGGATAAATTCGCTCATGGGCATCTAAAGACAATGTAAGTAAGTCAACTATCAGTAAGTAAGTAAGTAATCTGACTGCTTCCTTTAATAATAATAATAATAATAATAATAAATAATAATGAGTACATTTATATAGCGCAAAATAAATAGTCCTTAGATGCGACGTCTCTTCGTCAACATCACTCAGTCTTACACCAGTTTCTCTATAGTACCTGACTCACCGGTTCACAATTAGGCCTACCTATCACTGATTCACCGCTCTGCTCACCCATAACCCCCTCTTTCTTTCACTCCCGGTTAAAACTGACCTCTTTAACAAATCCTTCCCCCGTAGTCTCACTTTTCCTCCCTGGACTGCCTTCACTGACTATCACCCGCACAGTTTCTTCTGAGCTACCCAGTTTTTGTTTGTAGTTTCTTCCTCATATTTTTACATTTTTACTTCGCCGGCGGGAGCAGTTGTGAAATACTGTAATGAGTACGTCTGTATTTGTGTGTGTGCCCGCGCAGTGGCGGCGGAGCGTTGAAAATATTGGGAGGTCAGACAGCATCGGCTAGGACAGGGAGGGTGCGGGAGCGTGTGTCCCCCTCCCGCCGCAGAGGTCCGGGGATAGCACCCCGGAAAATTTTTGGTCAAATTCCTGCATTTTGGTTCGTTTAAAGTAAAAAATGTGCTCGTCAACGATGGACAGAATCATCGATGCACCCTGCACATCAGTGACGTCACCCAAACATAACTGGGGTCAGGCCTTGACCCCCACCTCTAACGTTTGGGGGTCAGCAGATCCCCTGACCCGCGGCTTCGCCGCTGTCCGCGGGGATATCTCCGGAACCACATGCGCGATCTTTACCCATTTTTTGTGCATGTTGCATGGCGGTGGCTCGGTCCGCCTCCGGCGTCGTTGCGATACGTTATGTACTTCCGGTTCGTGGATAACATCATGTCTTTTTCTATAATGGGCCGTATACCCGTATGAATTTCGCTACGAAGGACTGATTCCCCTTCAATTTACTTATTTACGGTAAAGTGAAACATAACTCAATTTCTTACTATTAAAGAGCATAATTTTGACTATTTCGAAATTTCTCGCAAACTAAACTAAAAAGGGAGATATTTGACGATCAATGCGAAGAATTACCGAAACGCAGCTCGTCCTAGCTATTGCTACTATGGTAACGGTAAACGTTCGCGGAGAAACAAGTATACTATGATCATGCACGTAGCAAAGCGAAATTAATTTAGCGTTAATAGGACTTAGGTTAAGGAAGTATATGAGTTAACGATGAATTCAACCTCTGAGAATTAGTGGCCCAGATAGTACATTGCTACCTTATTTGGTGAATAAAGATGTGTATATATAGGGGCATATGCCTGATTGCAAGCGTTGGACGAGTCTCGGCCGCGAGCGAACTGTGATATCTACGATCGATTGCCTTGTCGTTTTTTGTGACGTGTGCTAGACTAAAATGGCGCCTCCGGTCAGCTATGGAGTGCACGTAAATATGTCATCTCGTATACTGTATCGCATCGCATAACTGTCGCCATTTTTATCTAAAGTCAGACAAGCAAGCAGATTTTTTTCGCGAAGCGCGCGCTAGCTAAGCTCTTACGACATCCGCAACAAACCTGCAATCGTAGACAGCAACTTCGCCCTCGGTGCCGCCACTTGGCGAACTTGACGAAACACAATCGTCATCTCCGATTCTGGTCCATTAGTTCCATTGTGTGAAAGCATGTCATCCACAAACCGGAAGTACATAACGCATGATACTGCCATCCAAGCAGGACCAAGCCACGGAAACAGGTATCATGTGTACAGAAAATTTTGCGAAATTTGAATACGTGATTTTTGAGATATTATATGCGAGCGAACAGACACATAGACTCTGTACCAGAAGAAAAACCTCTGGGGATAAGTGGCACTGTTTTTCTACAGACCAGATACTTTTCCTGTCACCCAGTCAACACTGTCGAAGCACTGAGAAATTCACAACACTGATAAAACAAGAAAAATGATCAAAAATCATCAACTGGCATCTTCCTTTCTTCACCCATTAAAAGATCTTTGACACTCGTACCCAAAAACCCAAAAGTACACATTGTGCCGTTCGAGTAATATCGCGCGGTGTGTGGACGTAGGATCCGCATGTGTGGATATAGGTCAGTCCCCACTGATTTACTTGTTATTCAGTAAGTTACTGAGCGTTTTCAATTAAAAATACACCGTGGTCTTAAAAACTAGTTTTCAGTCAGCATATAACTGATGACCTACTGATTCACAGAATTACTGGATAGATTTAAAATAATTCATTTGACTGAAAAAAATCTATAGACATATAACCCTAAAATATACCGATGACACAAATTCGTAACTGCAGTTTCTCTACCACATTTGAGTTGCAAACACTGCCATGCACGCACACAAATTTTAATTCATCGCTTGCAGACGAACAACAGAAACGTGTAACTATGAAATTACTAGACAACGTTACTTACAGACACAGCAGCAATGCAAAAATCACTCGCAAACTCTATGGAGCTAGTTTGTAACAGCTGTTTTGGTGAATTGTTCATCGTACTAAATTACTAAATAACAGGTAACGATGGCATGCACATATAAATACGTGTAGTTCATAAAAGTAAGCATAATGCATTAGTAAATAGACTTTGTACGGTAATTTACTGGGTCAGTGCAAGCTAGCTCCATCTCAATAAAATGTTCAATCCATATCCTAATGCTGCAGTGATAGCAAAATGTTATTAATTGCAAAGTTGGCTCACCAAGCTATGAACATCGCAGCTATGATAAACCAAACCACCTACAATTACAGCTGAAGAACCCACATTACAGCCTATACAAAAGTACCTAACAACGGAGAGACCATGCGACACAGCCGACATAGAATATTACAATATGTATCGCATCACAAGAGGACGTCCTGTCAACGCTACACAAGTGACAGCTGTTTATAAACGCAGCACTTCTGTCGACTTCCGTGTACATGAAACACACTGGAGTACTGCAACATGGTTTCAATGCCTATTTTTCCACGTGACGCCAAGTACCCCTCCATTCTCCATGACTTACGATACTTAAGTAATGACCAAAGCTAGTCACATTCTCCTGTAACACCATCTGACTGTGTCTTTCTCAAATATCCCCTCTGTATAATCCATCTAACCCCACTGCTCCACTGTTTTACAAGTAAAACGTCTGCTCCAATATGCACTATCTTTACGTTTTGCATATTCAAACCAAGTCAATCTATCCACCTTACTAACTAAACTTACTGCTGCATTTTTCTTCCTTTCTTTCAAAAAAACTCACAAATCCATCTGATTATACCTATTTTAGTTCTTGTTCAACTTTCAGCTACCATACTTCTTAACACTCCTCATATAGTTAGTATAGTATCAATACTCTGAATAATTCTAACTCATTCGCCCTAGTCCAGTGGCCAAGATATCAGCACACGAAACTGGAATTCCCATATGGTCTAATAGCTAAGCTGATAGTTTGTTCTTAAAATCATATTTCATTAATAATTCTATCCACTCAAAGATGCACTTGTGTAGTGGGGTGACTATAACGAATGCAAACGTCACTGAGTAGAGTCGACAGTGAATGGACCGATCGTTGTAAGTGCGCATGTGTGACATTATTGGTTAGCACACTGGACCCGCTGAACTCCAGGGCCATCTTCGTCCTCATCATCCTCATCGTATGCCTCGCCTCGCCGAGATCGACCGGATGCATCAGATGTTGGGTCAAAGTCGATCATGTTCACTTCCTCGACGTGTTCTCCTGTCGGCACGCTGGCTGTCGGTCGCGCAGGAAGCAGCGACTCAAGCAGCTGCAGAAACACACATTCATCACTTCACCAGCCAAAGATCGCTTACACTCAGTCAAAACACTATTATGTATTTATGTAATGCAGTGCACAGATCTGCACCGATGTAATACTCAAGTCTGACAACATGCTCCAGTCGAGTCCATGTTTTCTGGACTCGGAGCATACTTAAGATTTGGCCTGGGTGGACTTAAAATACATCATTGGTATGATACACAAGGATTTTAAGAATATCATGCCACGGATTTGAACTAAAAAGTAAGATAATCCATTTTGACTGCTGTGATACTATGAACAATAAACGAACAAGTACTTTTATGCTCTCTGTAATAAATGGCGTGCAAAAACGTACATAAACTGATTAACTGAACATGAATTATACATGAACTGATATTAATGCATGCTCGTTTCATTTCTGAACTCGACTTGGGCTTCAAATCTATGGATTTGAACTGGAAATGTGTAGACTCAAGAGTGTGTAGAGACTACGGCTGGGTGGACTCAACTACATCACTGCAGACTGATTAGAGATTTAAAAATTAATCCATCTAGCATCTCAAAATGTTTTATGACTGAAAACCAGTTCGATCATCTGAGATATTTAAGACAGAAATGCTGCGTAAGATTATTCACTCATGAAATAAGACAGCACACAGCAGATTGCATATCTGTGCCATGTCACATTCAAACTGGCACAATGTCGTTACCAGCGAGCAGTGGGAATGTGCAGTCCTAACCCTCAAATTTGTGGACCACTTCCAAAATTAATCAACTCTTCTCTGGTCCATAATGTACCTATTCCCCAAATTTCATAAAAATTCACCAATACCAATTTGAGTTATTCTGCAGACAGACAGACACAGATCAAAGCATTACCCTGCCAATTCAAGGCAAAGATAATAAGTTGGTCAGTGACTGTAACGATTAAACATCGACTGGAAACACAAGGTATTGTGCAAGGAAGTCGAATAACATCAGTGACCAGTACTGCTATGAAACACGCTCGATTCAGTCACAAGATTATTACGCAGACATCGAAAGTGAAAACAGTGGCTATTATTTGCCATTTCTGTTGTTGTAATTTTCCTCTGCAAACTGTGAGAAATGGAAAGTACAGTAGACCTAACATGGTGCATTGAGGCACACTCCGTAGCAGCATCAAACAGCTTAACACAGACTGCATGGCACAGTAAGCAGTAGTACGTACAGTTATCTTTGCAGGATCGACAAAGTTGTTTGGAGGAAAGATGATTTCAAACTTGATGTAGAGGTTACCCTTGTCTTGCGCCCGTCTGTGATGGGGCATTCCCTCGCCTTGCACAACGCGGATGGCATCTTCACAAATGCACCAAACAACAATGTAGCACCAGTGTTAACGGCCACTTTCCGGGTGAAACTGAGTCAGTGGTTCCCTCTGAGGGTTCTTCCTTAACCTGTTCCAGTACATAACTGTTGGGAGTATGTGGCACCGGATCGAATGCCCTTAATGTCACCCAACCACTGGTGTCAAAGCAATGAAGATAAATCAAAGCACTGACTCCAGCCAGTGGCCTGGTCTCATTCTATCTAAATTCACTACCAGACTCCCGAGAAAAAGGAGGTACCATGAAACACTGCATTCCATCCAAAAAGCTAATGTCATCAGGTCTAATACCAGACTTACACAGTACAAATTAACAGATGTGATGAAAGACACAACACATAAGTCAACTCAGCTGGTGCACACAAGTACATTTTAGTCTATTTTCGAAGATGGCGACAAAATGTCCATTGAATGTAACTTCCCACGAAACTGTTCCCTGTGATATGACCAAGTATGACAGATTTTCTGGAATCAGGAGATACCTGGTCTCTTGGAAGAATGAGCAATGATTCACTGATGATTAATGTATGTAAATAATTAAAATACTGCAGCATTGCTTCTTCAATAACCTTACCTCTCTCTAGGCTTGTAGTAAGTTGCTAATGGTAGGCTTCTGCTGTACCCACACCACTATGTTTATCCTAAAATCATATTCTATCCGAACTATAAGATGGACTTTTGATGTCCCAGTGTCAACATTAATGCCTCTGCCACCTCGACAGCCTGCTGTGACCCTGACCTTTGACCTAAAAAATCTAACCAGATCATCAGCAGGGCCTAAGTAAGTTTCATCGAGATTCATTCCTCAAGTAGTTCATGAGATATGATATTCACAAAATTTAACCTCGATGGCCTGCTGTCACAGCTGACCTTTGATCCCCAGAATCTAATCAGGTCATCAGTAGGGGCTAATGATTATTCTCTTTAGGTTATAGCAACATTGTCTTTCACGAGATACCTTGGTAAAAAGATCTGAACAAATGAACTAACAGACTTAGGGCCTGTTTTTCCACCACAAATTACTCTTCCATTAATGCTAATTGGAGATGAACTCTCATTAAGTAATAGGAGCTAATCTCCCATTAATGTTAATAGAAGATTAATTTGGTTTTAAGGTTGTACATCCCACCCAACTCAATATAGGTTATTTCGGAGATGTTTTTCCCAGCCAATCTCTTGGCTTAGTACTAAAAAGCCAAATCTAACACAACAAAAGCGAACATGCATCCATAACAAAATATAGTACAAAACGTTTTAAACACACAAAACTAAACCTGGGTTTGATCACCTCTTACAAGTTCTGGACTGGAATGGAACAGGCTTATTCTTAAGGAAGTAAAGAAGTAAAGAAGCAAGTAAGGAAGTAAACGATTTATACAGCGCCAGAATCAACAAATGAATCATGGTGCATTACAGCGCAACAAACCGTATGAGGCGATTAACCATATTCAAACAAACATTCAAACAAATAATTTCTTCACGAATGATAGGATTAAATACAGAAATTATTTCACTAACAACCAAACTTCTTACTGTGCAAGAAATTATTTGATGGAACAGCTAACATAAGCTAATTATGACAAAATTAGCCCTGTAAGAGGACTGACGATCGACTCTTCGCAACTGACGTTTGTGCCGAGTTCAAAGTCACGTGACACAAAAACTAGGCCGAATATCAAAAATCCGGCATGATCAATTTTGATATCGTGCCCTATTTTAAGAAACTGTGGTCACTTACCAGCTCCTATTGTAAATGGCGGAGGAGATAGTTTATGCAAATGGCCAGATTTCCAAATTTGGAGGGCTCATGACCTTAACCTTGATTCGGGTCATACTGCATACCATCATGCATCACTCATCGACCTCTACCTACATGCCAAATTTCATTGAAATCGAAGAAAGTTTTTGTGAACGTACACACGTATGTACGAATGGACGGACGGACATTTGAGACCGGCTTTATTAGGTTGACTCCGTTAAAGAGTCGACCTAATAAGACAGAATCACGGCATACAATGAACATCAAACAGACAAAGAACAACAACTGTAACACCACTAAAGTTGCAGCGAGAAGAGATAAAGTAAACATGGTACTGTAATGCTGTCATGCACGGCAGACCTGGTTCAATAACAAGTCCAGGAGGGCTGCTAAGAACAAGGTTCCGGCCGTCCAACTGTTGGATAACAAACTGCATGCCACAGAGTGCTTCAGTCATGCCAAGCTGGTGTGTCACGTACAGATCATGACTTTTACGTGAGAATGTTTTATGTTCTTCCTGCTGGAGAACCACAATGACACTCCCAAACTCAGCACCCGGCTGTAACATCACACCAACAGCCAACAATTTAACCACCTGTCAAGGCAACGGCACAAAATGTTGAATGCGGTAAAAATGATACGAGGCATTTATGATGGCTGTGCAAGACCTGAACTACACGAAGACACCCTGGCAATCTCACCTATAGTGAACTTATATCTGAGCTCAGCTGCCTCATCTAGCTACAAAACATATCAAATCTACTCCGTACAGATCAGATTAAATTATTAAAGAATGCGCGGCACTTCATGCAGTCTGCTTGACCTCAGCTTATTGCCGACACGTTGTGAACGTGTAATGTGCTTCTTTGTCGAACAACGGTGAGTTTTTGTCACTGCATGAATGTTTTCAGGGCTTGAAGGGTTAATGTTAGGATTAGACCTACGGTCAAGATGACCACACCAAAAACGAACACAGAAAGGGCATGGGTTGCTCATTAACCCTTTCGCTGCCTTGTGACCTTGACCTTGACCGGTGGAGGAAATAAATAATAATCCCCAGAGTGCCGAATAAATCCGGCGACGCTAGGTAGGCTATACTTATAACCCTGGTATGTGATATAATGCTGCCTGCGGTATTGGCTATTACCCATACACTGACTACGTATTATATTTTTTTCTGGTCTGGCAGTGAAAGGGTTAAATATATAAGCCTAATAAGTAAGGTAATGCTGCTAAATGTTAAATTTCTCTTCAGTGCTTTGACACTGATTGGTTAACAGGAATTGCCTTGCTCTGGCCTGAACAAATCATACTACACTACCCTCAGGTTTTCTTTTGGGAGACCTCGTCGGTCCAACCTGTTTCAGAAAAGAATACCTGTTAAACACAAACTGAGTATGTTGTTTATATTAATAATAATAATAATAATCTAGCTTGTATAGTGCCAGTATATCAGACTCCAGAGGCGTTTTAATGAATTGTAAGCAACATGTATTTAATAAATAATATTCAGTAATTCACAGCAATATTCAGACTGCATAATCATTGTCTCAGACATTCAGCAACAACAGCAAGTGACAATTTACTACATCCAATAATAACAGTAAACATCTTACAGCCATATCACTTACCATCTGGTCACCCTGTCCATGAAGAGTGATTTTCTGACCATCTTTCATACCCGGGTTAACATGGATTTCAATGCCCTTCGACTCCTGTGTTACTTTCTTTCCACGGCACACCTTGCATCGATCTTTTTCATTAATTAATTCACCTGCAAGCATTGCATTACATAGATATCATCCATGGAGGTTAGTAGGGTTGTTACGGTGGCAGGAATTTACAACTCAGACGGTGGCGGTGTTTTTTGACATGCCACTGTGGTGGCGGTAGTGAATATCGGTCGGTGTCAAGGCTAGGGTTGTTAATTGGAAACAGGTGGATGTCGCGGTTCGGTTATCCTGGAATGCGATAATTGTTCACTGCACGCGACGGTGGAGGGTGCACTAAGTGAGACCGTCGCGTGCAGTGAACAATTATCGCATTCCAGGAT